>Ga0302046_10000269_pt1 | contig 54785 bp, 50 predicted proteins | sample RVTome_11_FD_200261 | JGI IMG/M metagenome (GOLD analysis project Ga0302046, IMG submission 200261) | Soil microbial communities from uranium-contaminated site in the Upper Colorado River Basin, Wyoming, United States - RVT147D111 (version 2) ...
AAAAAGGTGGCCCTTACCGCTTGTATGAGAAAATTGTTGGTCATTCTGAATGCTATGTTGAAACATGGAACCCCGTGGAAAACTAATTTTATAATCTCCCCTTGACTTTTAAGACAGTTGCTTACAAGATCCCCGATTTTGACTCTATTAAAAAGATACCCGGGTATCATTAAGGCTTTACAAGGAAACCGTAAAGATTGTAAGGATTAGATCTTAAAAAGGTAAAAGTTTTTAAAAATAAGTATTATATTTCAATAAGGTAAGTATTTTAGGAACCAAAAAACCAGCGGGTAGGCGTCCCCATAGGGTTTGAAGGGGTGTGAATAAATTTTTCTCCGAAAGGAGTTAGACAAGAAAAAAGAAAGAAGAAAAAACAATTCAAATGGCTAAAGGGTGATGATGTCATCCCTGCTTTTTTGTTCAGCCTCATTTAAAGCTTGCACCCCTTGGCTAAGGATACTGTGGGGAGTCAAAAATTCATTGGGATAGGAAGAAACCACCACATTTAAAAAAATAGGCTCTTTGTTTTTACCTTCCATTAAAACACCATGTGTATCTTCCACCAATCCTTTTAACTTTTTCCCCACCCCAATGGCATTTTCTTTATCCGTTCCATCCAGCATGATTCCAAAGGTACTTCCATAGCAACGGCAAAGGAGGTCTCTTCCTTTTAAATTCTCCTGAAAGATTCGAGCAACCCCTTTGATGGTTTCATCCCCAACTTCTTTTCCTCTCCTTTTATTAAAGTTTTTAAAATGCCGAATGCGTGTAAAAACCAGAGCCAAAGGCTCTTTTCCTTCCTTGGATTTAAATTCGTTTCGGTGAAGAAAATCCTCGAGATATTTTTCATTAAAAAGACCAGTTAAAGGGTCAACCCAATCTTCTTTCCGTCCTTTTTGGGGTTCGGTGATAGGGTTTTTATGGATTTGAGGAATAACTTCCGTTGCCTCCAATTCCGAAGCCTTAATATGCAACCCTTCTTCAGATGCGATTCGTTTAGGCAAAATAAACGTAAAGGTACTTCCCCTCCCAAATTGACTGTCCACAAAAATCTGTCCGCCGTGCATATCCACATATTTTTTTGCAATGGGCAATCCCAAACCGCTGCCCATATGCTCCCGAGCATCAGAGGAATCCAGTTGTTTAAAATCATCAAAAATTTTCTCCCGGTCCTCTTTTCTTATTCCTTTTCCATTATCAATCACCGATATTTCTACAGCCGGTTCTCCCTTTAACAAACAAGAAGAAGACCGGATAGAAATGATCCCGTTCTTAGGTGTAAATTTTATGGCGTTACTTAAAAGGTTTAAAAGAATTTGTTGAACCTTGGTCTGGTCGGCATTAATCATTAACTCCCCATCTTCAAATTTATAATCCTCTCCCTGTGTTTTGATTTGGAATTCTATTTTCTGTTTTTTTTTCGCCGCCAAAGGAGCCACGGTTACCCGGCATCTTTTCACTAATTTTTCAACAGAAAACTCCCCAAGTTTAACTTCCATTTTCCCTGCTTTGATTCTGGAAAGATCCAGAAGATTATTAATTTCATTTAATAAAAGCTTTCCGCTCTCCTGAATACTTTCAATACATTCATTCTGTTTTGGGTTCAAATCACCGCCTTTCCCGGTTAAAAGGAATTCAGAATTACCAATAATCGAAGTCATCGGGGTTCTCAATTGATGGCTAATATTGGAAAAAAATTCCGTTTTAAAACGGTCCGCCTCCTGGAGTTGCTCCACCATGGCTTTCGTCCGTATGAACAAGGTGGCGTTTTCAATGGCAATGCTCAGTTGACTCCCAATAGACAAAAGCAATTCCATATCTTGGGGAGAAAAAGAACGGGGAGTTCGACTGGCTCCGGTTAATGTTCCCAACACCCTGTCCTTTGATTTCAGAGGAATGGCAACCACAGTGACCATTCCCAAACTTTGGAAGGGTCCTCCCGATTTTGGGGTCTTTTTCAAGTCCTCAACCACCACGGGTTGCCCTTCAAAGGCGGTTTGCCCCGCAAACATCTCTCCGATGGAAATCTCCTGATATTTCTCAATGACCTCACGGGGTAACCCCCGGGACACCTTCAAAACCAGTTTGTCCGTTGCCTCATCCCGAAGCCGAATGGCCCCCGCGTGAAAATCCATTACCTCCATTACTTTATCCAGGGTACCTTCCAGAAGGGCCTTTAACTCCAAGGTACGGTTGGTGGTTGTAGCAATAAGATTTAAGGTAGACAACTGTGTGGTTCGTTGTTCCACCTTCTGTTCCAAATTGGAATAGGATTCTTTTAGTTTTACCGCCATATTATTAAACTCATTGGCCAGTTGTTCGATTTCATCATTGGTTCGAATATCCAACCGAACATCTAAATTTCCACTGGCAATCTTCTCTGCCCCATCATGCAAGAGCTGTATGGGTCTGGCCAACTTTTTTGAAAGGAAAATACCCATAAAGGCCACAAAAACAATTAGCGCAATTCCGGAAAAAGCCACCGATTGAAGTAGAGAATTGATAGGGGCATAGAGCTCATCCGATCTCTCTCTGATAAAACTATGCCATGTCATTCCAGTGGAATTTTGGGTAATTTCTGAGGTTTTGACCACTGGGGCAAAACCAATAATGGAATTTTTTTCCACCCTCATCTCATGACTATCATCATCCGCTAAAACCCAATTCGGCAAGGGAGAGGTTATTCTGGAAACAAGGGTCTCATTTAATAATTTTCCCGTTGGCATGATGGGGCAAATGAGGACACGCCCTATGGAATCAACGAGCATCGCATGCCCAGATTCTCCAAACCGGATATCTAAAATTGGAGGCCCAAGCAACGCCCGAATGTTATGAAACACCACTAAAATCCCACTAACCTTTTGCTTTTTTTCATCAATAACGGGAACCGCCACATTGATAGCCCAAACCTGAGCTTTTTCATTAAAATAAAGGTCCCCTATATAGGTCCTCCCAATCCCGTCATTATAGGCCGTCTTCCACCAGGGCTTTTCTGCATTGATGAAATCAGGTAAAGGATTAACACTTGCCACCAAAGTCCCTTGATCATTGGTTAGAAAAAAGGCAATATATTTCTCCTTTTTGGTCATCATATAATTTCTTAAATATCGGGAACTGTCATTATGAAGTATTTCCTCTCTGAGGGAGGGATCTCCCTCTTTCCACAGCCTTTCCAACTGGTTTAAATTTTTTGTTTTTTGCATTCCCTCAATTTGCTGGGCTTCTAAATTGGAATTTTCAATGGCCTTTTTAATTTGTATGGTAGTGGCCAGATGTTTTTTACTATCCACTTCTCTTTCTATAACCAAATCGGTTTTTTGAGAGGCCTGCAAAGCCAACCCCTTAAAGTTCTCACCCATCGATTCCCGCAACTTCAGCGTTCCATTCCAATAGGTAATAAACAATCCAAACAAAACCGGAATCAAACCCACTATCAGCAGGGAAAGCACAATCTTCGTTCTGAGCCACCTCTTTTTAACTTTTAAATTTAAGGGCACCATATCCCTTCCTTGAAATTTTGGAATATAGAAATATAACCATAGAAGTTAAGTAAGGGAAACAACTAGTTAGGGAATTTTAACATATTATGAATAGGGATTTCTATGCCCTATCTGAATTAGGGAGAATTCTCTTTTTTGATGATTTTATTGGCTTTTTGGGGATCCAATTTAATCAGAAATAAAAAACAAACAAATCTATCCGGTGGGTCCCTGAATGAAGGCTTCAAAAAAAACCGACCATTAGATAAATTTACCGGTTCCAAACAAAGGTCCAACCTAACGATCAGGAAAGGATACTTTATTTCCCCCATTTGCTTTAGCAAGGAAAAGCATTCGATCTGCAGTGCACAATAAATGTGCAATATCCGGAGAGTGGGTAGGGAAACAGGCCCCTCCAATACTCACCGTCCGATCAACCGGTTTGGATTTAGGCGTATCAATATCTTTTTCAATAAATCCCCTTACCCGTTCAGCCACACAAAAAGCGTCTTCCCCTTCAACAAACGGGAGAATAACCCAAAACCGTTTGTCGTCTCTCCTGGCAATTAAGTCCGTTCCACGAATTTTCTTCCGAATCAACTGGCAAACATGGGGTAATGTTTCATCTGTTTCCGGGTGATCCAATTCCAAATCCAAAAAGGAAACATAATATAAATATCTCATGGCGAGTTTTCCCTCTAACTCCAAAAGGTATTTAAAGAAATTCATTGGGACAGTAGGACAATGGAAATCAAGCATGGGGTCACCTCCTTTCAAACAGAACGGAAAAAAAATCGATAACTGGAATCCTTTCCTCTTTAAAAAAAAACGCCTTACCTTTGAGCCCATGGTAATATCGTTTTTCGTGTTTGAAATGGTATCATTGGTATTTTTGGCCTCTTCCTCTCCGGTAAATAACAATTGACCCTTTGAGGTAAGAAAAAATATATCAAACATTTTTAAAGATGGGGTAATCAGTTAATCAAGAAATCTTCAGGGAAGGTCAAATTTCAATTTGGTGGAATTGGAAAATCAAAAAAAAGAAGATGACCAAGGAAGGGTCGACCCGCTTACAGGAAAGAATCCGGTTTAAAGAAAGGATCAGGAAGATTAAAAATCCTGAAAAAAGGGGGAGGATGGACACGAACCAAAAAGCCTATATGATGAGCGAAAAAAGTTTACACCACTTTCCCCTCTCGGAAGAAGGAGGGAAGTAATTTTAAAAAAAAGCCAGTACTCGCCAACCGGGAAAACTCTTTTTATTCGTCCTCTATATCTGCAAACTTATATCCCATTCCTCTCACCGTTTTGATATAAATGGGATTGGAGGAATCCTCTTCAATCTTAGCCCTTAAATTTCCAATATGAACATCAATCACGCGGTCAACCACACTTACATCTTCATAGGAATAAATTTTCTGAATGAGTTGTTCCCGAGAAAAAACCCTCCCGGGCAAATTGGCCAAGGCTTGAAGGATTTCAAATTCATAGACCGTCAATTTGATTTCCTGGTTTTTAACGGTGACTTTACATTTTTCAAAATCAACCTCCAGGTCCAAATATTTTATTTTTTTTCGAGAACCCGGATCTGTCGGAACACATCGGCGGAGAATGGCTTTTACCCGCGCAGTCAGTTCCCGGGTACTAAAAGGCTTGGTGATATAATCATCGGCTCCAATGGTTAACCCCAGGATCCTTTCAAACTCATCCCCCTTAACCGTTACCATAATGATAGGGACTTTCGACTGTTTTCGGATATGCTGACAGACCTCGAACCCATCCACCTTCGGAAGGCCCAAATCCAGAATGATTAAAATAGGGTCATGTTTTTCGAAAAAAGCAATTCCCTCCGGACCATCCTTTGCACAGATGGTCGGAAATCCTTCCGCTTGTAAGGTGTTGGAAATCAGAGAAGAAACACTGGAGTCATCTTCAACAATCAAAATGGGGTTGGCTAAACTTTTCTTTTTCATATGCATAGCCTCAGGGGCTTGTTCCATGAGTGCCATTCTAGCTCCTTTCTTTTCCTTTGTAAATAATCTTAAGGTTTATCCGTTGACGGGATTTGAAAACCTTTGAACCTCTTTCCTGATTTTTTTCCCAATTGCCCTCCGTTCTGACTTTAAGCCTCTTTGAAAAATTTTTTACCTGCTATAAATCAACATTGGCTATATAATAAACTGAAAGTGCCATGGCTCCAAAGGCTGCTCCCACCAGAACAAAAGCAAGCATTAAAGACTCCATCTTCTTAACCCTCCTTTCGAAAACTTAACCATCCCCTTTTTACCCACACTCAAACCGGATAGACCTAGACCAGTGGGTCAAAATCTCAAATTGGGAATGGTGATACAATTCATCCGTCAAATCAATTTATTTCAAAGGGATTCTACGCAAAATTTAAATCTCATCCCTGACCAAAGACCAAACACCAAACCCCACCATCATGGCTAGACCTAATATAGCAGCAATCCCATACTCAAAAAATCCATTCATCGGTTCCATTTTGCACCTCCTCTCTCTTATGGCATCTTCTCTCTGCCTCAAGTCAGGTTTAGGTTAAACCTTGAATAAAATTTTGGGTCCCCTTAGTTTTCACTGGTAACCAAGGACCAAATGCTGAGCCCGATCATTAATACCGCGCCCAATACAGCCGCAATTCCGTATTCAAAAAATCCATTCATTGGCTCCATGGTAAATCCTCCTTTTTGGTAACCCCCTTTTCGGATGGGGTAAACTGGTTTGAACACACCCTTTCATTAAGATTCCCCTCTCACCAGGCTCCAAATGCTAAAACCAACCATGAGGGCTGTCCCTATCAACGCTGCAATTCCATATTCAAAGAACCCCCCTAAACCTGTCATAAAATCACCTCCTTTCTAAAAAGTAACCGAATGGATTATTGTTGATATGGTTGTCAAGATACGCCGGGTTTATAAACTAAAATTAAGGGGGATATAAAAAAAAATATAGAATGTGTAAAGATAGGGTAAAGAACGGAAAATAGAGTGTCTTGGACAATGACGGGACAACTTTTTTTAAAAAAACCAAGAAAGGATAGAATAAGGGTCTTCAGAGAAAATAAATGGTGGATAAATGGAGGCGTTTATTTTTTAAAAAACTTTTTGAGAGGACTTTGCCATATCCTTCCGGAAGCGGATTTTTTTAAGCTCTGCCCGGAAAGCTTCGGTTATAAACTCGCTCAGTTTATCGTTACTCACCAGACGGTTTAAATCCTCTAAAAGTTTTTTTGGGACGGAGACCTTACAGGACTTGGGAGAGACCACTTTAATTTCAATTAGTTCACTCAATTTACCCCTCCAAAGATTACCTGCTTCAAAACGGGAATAAAACATAAATCCCTGCAGACCTGTTGAATTCTCTGATCAGGAGTAAATCCCATCCGATCTACAGAAATTTAAACCAACCCAAATGCTACCTTTTTTTTGTGAAGGGTTCATTAAGTTGGGGTTAAATTTATGTAAAGTTTAACTGGAAAATCGTTAAGAGTTGGTAAAATTAAAAAAGATAATTTTTGTTATTAGCAATCGGAACAAATCCCGGGGAATTAACCGGGAATAATAAGAAAGGATTCACTAGGCGTTGGGGGAGGAGGGCTAGGGGGAAGAGTGGTCGTAGTGGTTGTTGCAGAAGTAGTTGTTGTGGAACCCGATGTAGTCGTGGTGGTGGTTGAGGTGGTTGTCGCAGAAGTGGTTGTTGTGGAACCTGATATTGTCGTGGTGGTGGTTGAGGTGGTGGTCGATGTCGTCGTGGTGGTGGTTGAGGGAAGAGGATTAAGAACGTTTGAACTCAGAAAGTTAGTGATGGAATTAGTTAAGTCTGCCTTTAAGGCATCAGGGGATAAATTCACCCCGCTTCCACTCACCAACTCTATTGGCGAACCATGAACCTTCCCGTCAAAAGTTCCATCCGTAATATCCAGCTCAAGGGCCTCCAGCAAATCCAATACCGTAAAATTGCTAAATCCGGGATTGGCAGCGTCAATATCAAACGCCTGTTGCGACAGACCCAGGATAATTAAACCGTATTGTGTTGATGGATCCGTAAAATCAATGGGATTGGATAAAGACACATTGGGGAGTATGTTGGTTATATTAAGGTTGCTCAAATCCAAACCGGAGACCTGAATATGCTGACTGCTCATTTCCTGATTGGCGGAGGCAATGGCGGAGGAGGCAGGATTGCCATCTAAAATTTTAAAATCGGCTAAAATACACCCCAGTGTAGTATAAGGTGTAATGGCCACCGTATTTATTGCTCCCCCCGGACTCAATTGATCTAAACAGCTTCTCAGAGGATTTCGCCCTGCAAGGTCCAAAGGATCACCGGTCACTTCATCCACAAAATTTCCACTGTTCAAATTCAATTCCATCAGACCGGTGGCATTTCCAACGGATAAAGAAAAATTCCCGTTGGTATCGGTTAGTACTTCACCAATGGGGCTGGCCCCTCTCTTACCATCCGGGGCAATGGTCCAAACTTTTACTAAACCCTTATCTACGGGACCTTTAACTACACTTCCCATAATGGAAAAAGACTCACTTGGATTCGGCGGTTGGGGGCCAGGGGGTAGTGTCGTTGTGGTGGTTGAATTTGAAGTGTCATCCCCGCCCCCGCTCCCCCCACCACAGCCCCATGGTCCAAGAAAAAGAACAATCAAAATAAGAGAAAAAAACTGAAAACCTTTGCTTTTTAAAACTTTATTTAAAAAAAGGCTTAACCTCACTGAATCGCCCCCTTAATAAGAAAAAAATGCACCTTCAGGAAACATTCCTGCTTTGTATATGGCAATTTCAATGCCAATAAAATTTATTTAAAATCCATCCAAAATGGAATTTAATCTATTGATTTAATTTGGTTATTTTAAAATTTCAGTTTTAACCCTCCATCCTTTTGGGAAATTTTTTTCGCTTATTAAGAAAATTAATGGAAAGGTTGATCCGTTTTTCAGTAACCGGCTAATTCCAGAAGATGGGGTTTATGCAAAAAACAGAATACCCTTAATTAGGGATCAGGATAGCCCGTTAAAGGCGGGTTTAAAAAAGTCAAAGCAAGTGCTTTGATAATTGTTCCTTAAATTCCTCCTGAGTGATTTTCCCCTCAAAAGAATAAACCAAAGAACCATTTTTATAAAAATGCGTGGTTGGAAAAGACTCAAAGAAGTGTTCCCTTTTAATTTCCCGGCAGGCCCCCGGAACATGAAGGAGGGATTTCCCAAAACGGATTTTCTCCCCGAACTCTTTTGCGGTTTTTTCAACAATGGGCTCAAATTCTTCACATTGTTGACAGGAGGCAATTTTGAAAAGAATTAAAGCCCCCGGGGATTGGATAAAATCCTTATAATTCTCATCGGTGACACGGGGAAGAAGTTCTGTCTCTGACATAAATTTAACCCCACCAAAACAAACGGGTAAAAAATTATCATTACCGGACACCCTCTCCCTTTGCAACCCCTAAAAAGGAAAAAGGGCATCCGCAATGATAAGCTTTCCACTCGCAACACTTTTGATTCTAGTTGAGTTTCTTAAGGGCCTCTAATATCTCCTTATCATCCCGGGCAGTTGTAATTTCCTGGATCTTAACAAATTGAACTGTCCCGGCCTTATCAATCACCACCGTGGCCCGTTTTGTAATATATTTGTCCTCCATGTACATACCATACTTCTTGGCAACCGTTCCTCCCATATCACTCAAGAGTCTATGTTTAATGCCAAGGGAATCCGCCCATGCCTTATGCGAATAAACACTATCAATACTGATCCCAAGGACCTCGGTATTTGCAGATCCAAATTGGGGAAGGTCATCGGTTAAGCATTTGTTTTCATTGGTACAAACAGGCGACCAATCCAGGGGATAAAAGGCCAGAACCACATTCTTTTTTCCCTTTAAATCACTTAGTTTGACTTCTTTCTGGTCCTGATCCTTCAATGTAAAATCTGGGGCGGTTTGCCCAACTTGAATTTCACTCATCGGTTTTCCTCCTCATTTTAAAATGTATATGGTTTTTTTGTTAACAAAGACCTTTTCCCAGATCAATGCCCTTTTGTTCAACTGAGATCAGCCTTTTTTATCAAAGACCTTTTTCATGGCCTCTCCGATTACTGCAGGGTTTTTCACCATGGTTACCCCAGCACTCTCTAATGCTTCCACTTTCCCGGCCGCCGTTCCTTTTCCCCCGGTAATAATTGCACCGGCATGTCCCATTCTCCGTCCCGGGGGGGCGGTCATCCCAGCAATAAATCCAATAATAGGTTTCTTGACACATTTTGAAATATATTCGGCAGCGGTTTCTTCCGCATCTCCACCAATTTCTCCAATCATCACAATACCCCGGGTATCGGGATCCGCCTCAAACATCTCCAGAAGATCGACGAAATTGGTCCCCTGAACCGGGTCCCCACCAATTCCAATACAGGTGGATTGACCTAACCCCAACTGGGTGAGCTGCCATACCGCTTCGTAGGTTAAGGTTCCGCTTCTAGAAATAACACCCACAGTTCCCCGTTTATGAATAAAACCCGGCATAATTCCGATTTTACACTCCTCTGGGGTAATAATCCCCGGGCAGTTCGGTCCAATCAAACGGGTGGAACTCCCAAACATTTTTCGTTTCACGCGAACCATATCCATAACGGGAATTCCTTCGGTAATGCAAACCACCAGGGGAATTTGGGAAGAGATCGCCTCGAGAATCGCATCTGCCGCAAATGCGGGGGGAACAAAAATTAAAGATACATCGGGACGGACCACTTCAGCGGCTTCTTTCACGGTGTTAAATACCGGTATACCTTCAAATTCGACTCCTCCTTTTCCAGGAGTCACCCCTCCCACAATTTGGGTTCCGTAAGCAGCACAGGCATTGGTGTGAAAAGAGCCTTCCTTTCCGGTAATTCCCTGAACAATGACTTTTGTTGCTTTATTGACCAAAATACTCATAACAGGATTCCTCTTATTCCCATTAGGATGAGAGCAGTTTTACAATTTTCTTAGCCCCTTCCCAAAGATCATCAGCAACCACTAGATTTAAACCCGACTGGGCCAATAGAGCTTTTCCTTCTTTTGCATTGGTTCCTTCCAACCGAACAACCAGGGGAACTTTCACTTCAACTTCCTTGGCCGCATCGATAATTCCACCGGCAATTCTTTCACAACGGACAATTCCCCCGAAAATATTAACAAAAACCCCTTTCACATTGGGATCGGAAAGTAGAATTTGAAATGCATGCTTCACCGTCTCCTTAGAAGCCCCGCCTCCAACATCCAAAAAATTTGCCGGCTCCGCCCCCGCCAGCTTAATCACATCCATGGTGGCCATGGCTAATCCCGCGCCATTGACCATACACCCGATATTCCCGTCTAGCTTTACATAATTGAGTCCAAATTCCGAGGCGCGAATTTCCAAGGGATCCTCCTCATCGAAGTCCCTGTAAGCGCGAATATCCTCATGCTGGAAAAGAGCGTTGTCATCAAAGGAAATTTTTCCATCCAACGCAATGACCTTGTTCTCATTGGTCAAAACCAGGGGATTAATTTCCACCAAGGAAGCTCCTTTTTCTGTAAACAACCGATAGAGCTGACCCAACAGCTTCACAAAAGGGCCGATGGCCTCTTTTGGAAGACCCAAACGAAAAGCGACGTTTCGTCCCTGAAAAGGCTGAAACCCAACCGCGGGATCGATAAACTCCTTTAAAATTTTTTCGGGCTTCTGGGCTGCAACTTCTTCAATTTCCACTCCCCCTTCGCTGCTGGAAACAATGACCGGAAACCCGGTTTCCCGATCCACCAAAAGGCTCAGGTAAAACTCTTTTTTGATGGCAACGCCTTCCTCAACCAAAACCCGTTTGACCCGTTTTCCTTCCGGTCCTGTTTGATGGGTCACCAGGGGTTTTCCAAGAAGGCCTTCCGCAATGGTTTTGACCTGGCCCCTCTCTTTGGTCAGTTTCACACCCCCTGCTTTTCCACGCCCCCCTGCGTGAATTTGGGCTTTCACCACGTAGGGCGATGCACCCAATTCCTTCGCCCAAGCTTCTGCTTCCTGAGGGGTGGAAACCGCCCGGCCCTTTGGAACAGGAACCTCAAAGCGTGAGAAAAGTTCTTTTGCTTGAAATTCGTGAATATTCATTATGGGTTTTCCTTATGAACGGTTAAGGTCAACTGCTTGGTTTTTCTTTATTTCGCCGGACATAATCTGGAAAAAGCTTGGGGGAAGTCACCTTCGCTTCTATCCCGGCTTTCTTCGCCGTTTCCCGGAATTTTTTTAAATGACCTAAAGTCATTTCCCCATGTTTCATCTGCCCCGCTTGCTCGGCGGCGGCTTTTCCCGCTCTCCGCCCGTAAACGATAATATCCAAAAGGGAATTTCCCATTAAACGGTTCCGTCCATGAACTCCACCCGATGCTTCTCCGGCCACAAAAAGATTTTGCACACCGGAATGACAATTCACATCGATCTGGACACCCCCGTTTTGATAATGCAGGGTGGGATAAATCAGAACAGGTTCTTTTCGAATATCGATGGCATACTTTGAGAACTGTTTGATCATATTTGGAAATCGTGTTTCCAATGTATCCTTTCCATTTATCGAATCCACCAAAGGCATATCCAACCAAACTCCTTTGCGTCCGGCAGGGGTCTCAACTCCGCGCCCCTCCTCACACTCACGAATGATGCAAGCAGCTACCGCATCGCGGGTTTCCAACTCATTGACAAAACGCTCCCCACGGACATTTAAAAGCTGAGCGCCTGCGGATCGAATGCCTTCCGTGACGAGGGTGCCTGCCATTTGGTCAGGATAGATGGCCCCGGTGGGGTGGTACTGAAAGGTGTCGGCTAAAGTAAGCCTTGCTCCAATACGATAGGTGAGGGCCAATCCATCGGCGGTCGCACCGAAGTGATTACTGGTCGGAAACCCCTGAATATGCAAACGCCCAATCCCTCCGGTTGCCATAATAACGGTTTTTGCCTGCACCACTATCCATTGGTTATTATCCAAATTCTTCAATAGGGCCCCTGTACACCTTCCATCTGTTCCACTAAGAAGCTCTACTGCAGGGGAGAATTCTACGACCTGTATATCCTCATTAATCACGCAATCCTTGAGAACGCGCATGAGTTCCAAACCGGTATAATCCTTACAGGTTAAAAGCCGGGGTTTCGATGTTCCACCCCCTCCCTTCAGCCTTAGAGAACCCTCTCCCTCCTCACGATCAAATTGAACACCGAGATCCAACAACCACTGGGTAGCCGATGGCCCTTCCTCAACCAGCGTTTTTAATAACACGGGGTTATTCTTAAGGTGACCCCCAACCATGGCATCTAGGTAATGCCGTACAGGTGAATCATCGGATCCCACGGCAACTTGCATCCCCCCTTCAGCCATAACCGTATTGGCATCCCCCAATCGCAGTTTGGTGGCCAATAGGACCTTTGCCCCATTTGCCCGGGCTGTTAAAGCAGCCGCTGCACCCGCACCACCCCCTCCAATAATTAATACATCGGTGGTGTGATCAGGAACCAGTTCGTTGAATTCTTCTGGAACAGGACTCTCCCCCTCCAGAATATCGACTAATTCATGGACAGACGGGTCTCCCTGATTGGGACCGATTCGAATGGGCCGGTAGGCCTCCTTCTTGTAATCAGGGTGGTACCGGTGTATCACTTCATTTTTATCAGCGGGAGACATCACCGGAAAAGATTGTTGGATCCGTTTTTCTCTGTTTTTATTAGTCTTTTGCTTTGATTCTTCTAAACTCATCATTACCTTAAAGTCTCCCCGCGGGAAGCCCACTCCATAAAATCACTCTCATTGAAAGATTGAACCCTCTGCCATTCCGGATCAAAGAATCTTCCTTCAATCTCTTGAATTCGCTTCTGCAGTTCAAGGTCCCTTCCTCTATTTTCCTGGCCCACCACCCGTCTTGAATAAAGCCCCACCCAATGGGGTTTTATCCCAACATCACACACCATGGCACAAAGCCCGCACATGACACAATTATAAAAACTCTCTGAAACCGGTTCTAAGTTCCCCCGGATGGCATTTAAAACGCCATCCATCACATTAATGTCTTGGGGACAGGCATTGGTACACGCCCGGCAACTGACACATCTTTTGGTCTCAGGGTAAATCCGAAGGAGCTCATTCCGAGGATTTTCCAATTCAGAAAACCCGTATTTTCCTTTTCGTTGGATGTCGATCGGGAAAAGGCTGAAAGACATTCCCTCCTCAACCGGAATCTGGCAAGCTAACCCGGTTTTCATTTGAGAAGGATTTCCTAAACGGAGGGTTACCGTACAAGCCCCGCACACACCCCCTAAACAGCCAACCCCGTGGATGGGCTCTTGCCCACTGGCCCAATAGGCTTGGAGAATCGATATTCCCTCGGGGACTTGATAGGTCTTTCCTTGAATTTCAACAGAAACGGTTTTGTTTTTCTTTTCTTCCTCCATGTTTTCAGATATTAACGGGTCGCATGGCTATAAGACTTTATTTCTTCTTCGCTCATTTCAAGGACCTTTTTCCATTCCGTATTGTATTTCCCCTTAGAAATTTCCTGAATCCTCTGTTCCAATCCCTCAGGGCGTTTGGCAAAGAAAACGCCATGGGTCCGTCGCGCATAAAGCCCCACCTGGTTGGAGGCAATGTCCGCAATACACACCGGAACACATAAACCGCACATCACACAACTCATAAATTCATTGGATGCGCCTTCAAAATCACCAAATACCGTTTTCCAAAGGCCCTCTCTCACATTGATCCCTTGAGGGCAGGCTTCGGTACACGCATTGCAATTCCGGCACATGGAGGATTCCGGAAAAAATTTAAACAGGTCCTGTTTGGGATCGTTGATTTCCTCTAATTTGTAAGCGGCCCGATGAACGGGGGTATTGGGCATTATGGAAAAGGACATCCCCTCTTCGATCAACATCTGGCATCCCAAACCCGTTTTCAGCTCGTAACTTCCCGGTGTTCGGTATACGGTGGAGCAGGCACCGCAGACGCCTCCCAAGCACCCGATTCCCCGGATGAGTTCATGGCCGGTATACCAATAAGCCTGCACCACAGAAATTCCTTCCGGAACATGGTAAGGTTTACCCATGATTTCAACCTGAACCGTTTTCGTTTCTTCTTTTTGACTTGTTTTTGCCATTGATCAGCCTTCTCTTCCCAGCCTTTTTGGGAAATGGTTCGTGAGTGAAAAGGTGAAAACCACTCGCCAGACCCCTTCCTTTTTACACCCAAGAAAACCGGATTGCATTAGATGATTGAAAACCTTCATCTAATGAAGCGGGGGAACCTCTCTTTTTTTAGGGCTGGCATAGTTGACCAAATAATTAAATAGTCTGATCAGACGGCTCCCTTGCTGTTTCTGATCAATCCAATGCCCGATCATACCAATGGTCCGAGCTAAAATAAAAAAGCCATTCAAGCTTTCAATGGGAAAACCAAGATCAATCAGGATCGCCGCAATGGTTCCATCCACATTTAGGATTAAGGTGTCTTTCTTGGCCGTTGTTATTTTTTCCAATTGAAGGGCAAAATCCAAATGAGGGGCAGGAATTCCCAAGCTCTTCACATAACTCACCAGCTCCTTAACCCGCTTATCCGGGTTTCGAACGCTTTTGACCCGATGGCCAATTCCCGGAACAGGACCCACATTGGCCTTCATATAAGTTAGGAAATCCTCAGGGGTTAATTGATTCTTTACCGCATAAGTAAACCATTTTCCTGCATCGGTCACTGCCCCACCAAAACGGGGACCAATCATAATCAAGCCCGCAGCCACCGCTTGGGCCATCTGGATTCCCGCACATGCGGCAATAACCGTGGTGAGGGCACCGCTGACACAAGGCCCATGGTCTGCGGACAGCATAATAATCCGCTTGATGATTTCAGCCTCGTGGGTTGAAACCAATTTCTTGTTCCATAATAACCCGATCACGTGAGGAATATGGTAACCCTTATTGATCAGCTCCGAGGCAGGATAACCCTGATAAAGGGGCTCATCCCCACGATCATCGCTGATGGTGGATTTAATGAGCGGTTGGACAAATACCTCCCCGCTCTTTACGGCTTCGTCCACGGTCATAGGAAGCTTCGGCAATTTGGAAATGTCGATTTCCACTTCAGATTTGACCTCACCGGTTTCAATCAGTTCTTTATAGACCTCTTTAATGGCCGGTCCCAGTGCGCCAAAAGTCGCGGGAACAAGGGCACCCGCATCTTTCAGGGCATCGGCTTTGCTTCGTGCAGACCCTTCACCTTGAACACCCTCTTTCGCACCGGCATGGCCGAACTTCATTCCCTTGGGTAAAACCTCCTGGCAAAACCCGGAAATGACCCCGATTAATCGGATTCGGCGCTTTTTTGCTTTATACCACTGCGCGGCTTTTTCTTCTAAGTCTCCCCCCATTTCGCCGACGATAATAACGGCCTTGGTTTGGGAATCCTTCTCAAACATTTCAAGGTAGGTCACATAATCAGACCCAGGATAGGCATCCCCGCCGATCCCAATCACGGTGGTTACCCCGTCCGCAAATTGACTGGCTATCCAAATGATCTCATTGGAGAGCCCTCCTGATTTGGTCAAAACACCAAATGAACCGGGTCTGTACAATTTAGACAGAACCAAATTGTCAAAGGCTCCCCCGGCTACGCCTAAACGGCACTCTCCTGCGGACATAATGCCAATGGCAGAGGGTCCGTTAAAAATCTTTCCAAGACGCCTCGCCTCCCGGCCCAACATTTTGGCGTCTTTTTCAGGAACACCCTCCGTAATCATAGAGACCAGCTTAATGCCATTTTCTTTGAGAGCCTCCATGGCCGCTTTATAGGCCCGGTCAGGACCGACATAAATCAGACTGGTGTTAATTTCCGGAAAATGGGCCATGGCCTCACCCACGGTTTTAAAAATTGGAATAGATATTAGTTCACTCCCGTAAGGAACTTCAGCAGTATTTCCTGCATCGGGAGGAAATACAAACGCTTTTACATTTAAAGGACTCTTAATTAAATGACAAAATTCCGCCATCCTTCGTGCAGCATTGACCCCTGCAGGCCCACCCTGGATGACCACACGCGTGCCTTTCGTAGCAACGATACTCATTTTCTCAACCCCCTCCTTTAATCGAGAAATTCACAATATCCGTTAACGGGGTGGTCCGATCAAACACATGGATCTTAAACCCTTCCTCTTCGAGGGCCTGCATGGCTTCTAGTCCCTCTTTCTCATAAGGTCCTCCCCGTCTGACCCAAATCTCAACACCGTCCAGTTTTCCCTTTGCCTTAGCACGCCTGAACCCATTGATGATTCCAGAAAAGGTTTTCTTAACGTTGGTGAAGTTTGCAATGGCTCCCCCCACAATAATCCGCTTGATTCCAGGAAGGGAACACACTTTGTCGGTCAGCGCTTCCACCGCCCAATCCGCCGGATCTCCGGAATACTCCGCATAATTGGCCAGCTTTCCACCCATCGCGACCACCGCATCCGCATAAAACACACTGGCACCTCCACCCGCAGGCAGAAGAGCGGTATCCCCACCCGGGATTTGGATAAATTTTACGGATCCTTTGATTCGGGAATCTATTTCTATAATCGCTTTTTCATCATCGGAATATGGCCGCCCAAACTCCGATGCAAAAGAGAAATCCCAATCCTTATGGCGGAACCGGGCATCCCCATCCAGCATGGTCACGGCGTCCAACGCAACTACAGAATCATTCGAAGACCGCAATACCAGCGGGTTGATCTCAATATACGTTCCGTCTTCATTCTCGTAGGCGTTAAACAACTTGATGGTAAATTCAACCACCTTTGGGGTTAGCTTGGCATCAAAACCGGCCTCCTTGGCAAGTTTTTTCAAATCCTCCTCTTTGGGTTTTTCACCCAATTCGACAAAAACCCTCTTGACTCGATCCCAATGCCCTTCAATTTCAATTCCCCCCATGGAAGCTAAAAGTATTTCTGCTCCTTCACGAACGGATTTTACTGCGACATAAAATTCTTCTTTATGGGGAACCATTTCCGAAACGATGACTTGAGAAATGGCCAATCCCTCCACTGTTTTGCCCAGCATTTCTTTGGCCTCCTTCTTTGCAGTGGCCAAATTAACATCCACTTTTACCAAACCCAGTTTGAAACGGGACCCGATCGCCTCATGGGCTTTGACCACCAGCTTCCCTTTTTTTAACCAGTCGTTGGCTTCAGCCAACTGCTCCAACTGGTCCACCGAAGTAATCACTGCATAGTTCGGGACGGACATTCCCCACTTTCTTAAAAGGCCCATTCCGGGGCCTTCTAACACCTTAGCCATAAAAACCTCCCCTTTGTTAATTCAACCTAAAAATTTGATTCAAATAAAAGGATTTTACATCTCTCCCAGAAAATAAAAACCTTAAATTAACAATTAAATCAATGAGTTATCATAACATCTCTTTTGGGGACAAAACAGCCGAAAAGAACAACTAAGGTAGCAAGGGGACCCGACTTTTGTCAAGAAATTTCTGGTTGGTTTTCTTAAAGAAACCGGGTAGAAAGGGCTCTTCTCTGATTCATCAGGCTACACATTAAAGGTTAATAAAAAATGTTGGAGGTTTGAGGCGTTAGGCCTGAAAAAACAAAAAAAACGTGAGGGGTGAAGGGTCAGGAGTTAGGGGGAGAGAAAACTTCTACCCCCCTTAATCCCTCCTAACAAAGGAGGAAAATCAAAGCAACACTCGGAATCAGTAAAAAGATAGATTACTTTTTCGGTTGCTCGACTTTAATAATGGAAATCAGTGTTTTCCAGATTTTGAGAACTTTGGTATTGGTATGATCCCGCTGCTCTACCCCCTGGGGAGGCCCCATAATGTTGATCACCACTCCATCCGAGGTGGTAATGGCATAGGTATGAGTGGACTCGGCTAAATACCCTTTCTTCCCTGTTGATGTTTCATAGTAACCCACAATTTTTTCAGCCGTGTCATCAGAAAAATATTGGTTCTGAAACCAATGAGCCCCGCTGTTTTTATCTTTTAAATCATCTTTTCGGTTGAGTGTCCACCCCGGATAGATGGGCGCACCTAAAATCGTTTCTTGACCGGAACCACCCTCGGAAAATCCTAAATTGGGTTGAAAAACAAGTAAACACACTCCCCCTAATAAAATTCCAAGCACTGATAATACTTTTTTGGCCATTATTTTTCCTCTCTATGTGGGTTGGCAAAATAAAAGGCTGTTTTTAAGAGACCTGGGCTCCATTTAAAAGTACCAGAATCTACCAAACGCGCAACTGGGGGGGGATTTAGGTTTTTTAGGGGTTTAGGGGGAGAAAAAAAGCCTGTGCAGAAGGCCTGTTTCAATGGCACCGGCACCTTTCAGGGAGATCAAAAAGGAAAATTGGTCTTTCTCAGGAAGGTCCTGAAAGGCAAAGGCCACAGCCCAGCATTGGCTCTCGTATTGAACCCCGTAAACCATTTCGGTTTTGGCGTGGCGGTTTAAATCATAATAAGCCCGATTGGCAAATGTAAATCCAAGGGGAAGTTTTAATGTGGTGGAAAGTGTAAAAAAATGAACTTCGGGGACTGAGATCCGCTGATTGATTGCAGAAGGATTAAACAGATCCCCCCGCTGGGGAAGTACGGTGGTTTGGGTAAACCGATGACCGAAGGAGGCATTCCACCAACTCATGAGTGTAAAATTTAAATCGGAATTCACAGAACTCCACCGTCCTTTTTCCAAATCCAAAAAGCTATCCACTTCCAAACCCACGGGCCAGGGGGTTGCAACCCACATTTCCCCCCGAAGGTCCGAAAAAGGGCGCTGAACGGGGGCCCCGTTTAAAACCGGGACCGGGGGAATTTTGATGTTGTAACTCTGCGTGAATTTCAAAGAAAGAAATTCTAAACGCTTTACCTTTGGGGTTTGATCATCCGTTTGGTAAAAAGCTAAAAACCGCTGAAGAATCGAATAGGTCACCCGGTGTTGGGGATCCACTACATCGAGCTCATCAAAAAAGGGGGGAGGCGATTTCTCATCCTCTTCCACATATTCGTAAAGGACGGAGGGTTCTATTTGATGACGAATGCTATTTAAAGTAGACCCCTCCTTCATCATAAAGGTCCGGGCCAATTTGGTATCGGCACGGAGGCTGGTCCAATAGATTTCGCGATGTGTATTTTCCCTTGAGGCTTGTTCCCTGGAATATAGGGTCTCCCGAAACCCTATGGCAGGGACCATCACCAAACCCCGCAAGGGTTCAAAATGCAGGAAAATTTTTGGGGCTAAATCCAGCCTACGGGCTTTGATCCCTTCTTCCCGCCAAAATTGATCCCCACTGGTCTCAACACTTGCAAATAGGGGGAGAGATCCTAGCCGAAAGGGAATCAATGAGTAGCCTACTTTTGGAAGGGTTTGAAGTGTCTGGTCACTGCCGGAGGTTAAATCCTGGGTATAACGGCCCAATAAAAAGGCAAAATGGTTTTCTTTTCCATAAATCAAGGAAACGTTGGATTCAAGACTTCGTTGGGACCGCTCCTCAGTAAACTCACTTAAATCCCGGAAATAAGAATCATCGTTTACATATTTTCCATCAACCCTCCCCTTAAAATGCGGGGTAAACTCCTGTAGGTGATGGTAGCTCATATCCAGGCGATCCTCGTTGATGTCCGTGTCATGAAACAAAAAGGTATTGAGGCTCCCCTGAGAGGTCCGACTCAGTTTATACCGGTACTCCAATCCACCCCCAACGCCACGATCGCTCCTGGTATCCAAAGTCAGTGTCGCATCCATGTGGGGGTTGAGGGCCCAAAATAAGGCCTGGCTATATTTAAATCCCTCCGTGGAGCTGTAACCAAAATGAGGAATTAAAAGTCCCGTCTGCCGCTCTCTTTTCGCGGGGTACACAAACCAGGGCACATAGAAAACGGGAACTTTTTTGACATAAAAAGTAACATCTTTGGCCACCAGATACCCCTCTAACTGGACCCTCATATTTTGCACACGAAATCGCCAATCAGGGGTTCCCTCCTCTTCTTCGCATTCACAGGTGGTAAACCAGCCTCTCTCCAAGGCATATCGATCCTCTGAAAGCTTTTCCAGTATTTCCCCTTGAATGCGGTAACCGCCCGGTTGAAGAACCAATCGGCTGTTGTAAAAACGGCCCTGCCGCGTTTTAATATTTAGCTCTCCTTCCTCCCCTTCAAGGGAATTCTCCCCATCAAGGAAGAAAAAATCTCCGGAGATGTGTGCATCCCCTGTTTTGTTCTCCAAAATAATCCGGTTGGCATTGAGTTGCAGATCTCCCTGGAGAATCTTCACCGAACCTTCTGCCTCATACCGGTCTTTTTCTTTTTGATATTCCAAACGGTCTGCTTGAATTTCAACGGGAATTTCTAATTTCGGCACTAGTTCAATTTCGGAAATTTCTTGTGCCTGGGCAGGATAATAAAACAATAAAAGAAACAGGCCAATCAAACTGGAGAAAAATTGGGATGGAGTTGCAGGTGGGTTCCCGCTCCTCATCTCACCCTTTAAGCAGGGAGGGGACCTTTCCCTCCAGGTGGGCTTTTACTTCTCCAACCGTGTAAAGAGAACCTGTGACACAAATTAGATCTTGAGGGAACGCATGGGACCGGGCCAAACCCATTGCGTCTGAAACCCTTTGAATACAATGGTAAGGAACATGGTAGGACTCAACGGCAACTTCCAGTTGAGAAACAGAAGCGGCCCTTTCATAATCAGGGCGGGTCAATATCACTTCGTCTGCTAAAGGAATGATTTCATTAAAAAACCCGGGAAAATCTTTATCCTTAAGCATTCCGATGACCAGAATCACCCGTTGTCGCCCTATGCGTATTTCCCTAAGAGCACGGGAAAGCACGAAAGCAGCGGCGGGATTATGTGCACCATCTAGAATGATGAGAGGGTCCTCTTCTACTATTTGAAGCCTTCCCTCCCATTTAACCTGCTTCAACCCCAAAAGGACTTTTTCGGTTTCTAGATGATAACCTTTTTGCGAAAGGATTTCTAAAACCGCTAGAGCAGTTGCGGCGTTCTGGACTTGATGGGCCCCTTTGAGAGAACAAGACAAATCATCCAAAGAAAATACAGGGCCACGATAGGAAAAACACCCCGGATCTTCCCCCCTTACCTGAACAGTTTCATTCACACAGGTCAAGGGCGCTTTTTCTTCCAACGCTCGGGAACGGATCACCCCCAGGGGCCCTTCTTTGGTCTCGGAGGTCACCACGGGCACCATGGGTTTGATAATTCCCGCTTTTTCAAAGGCAATCTGCTCCAGCTGATATCCCAGGTGTTGACAGTGGTCCCGGTCTATTTGTGTAATGACCGACACTTCTGGAATCAGTAAATTGGTGGCATCAAAACGGCCTCCCATCCCCACCTCCACCACAGCCATCTCTACCCCTTCCCGCGCAAAGTGAAGAAAAGCCATTGCGGTCGTAAATTCAAAAAAAGTGGGAAGAACAGGGTTTTGTTGATTTGAAATGTGAGGAGGATGTTGGGAAAGGACATTTTGAATTTCATGGGTAAGCAGAACCAAATCCTCATCCTGAATGAGATTATGATTCACTCGAATCCGCTCGTTAAAATCAACCAGGTGGGGGGAGGTATACAATCCCACCCGAATCCCTTGCGCCTGGAGAATAGAAGACAAAATAGCCGCAGTAGACCCCTTTCCGTTGGTTCCTGCAATATGGATAGAGGGAAAACAACGATGAGGATTGCCGAGAAATTCCATCAAGCGGGTCATATTTTCCAAACCCACTTTCATCCCCCGCCATTGAAGACTAAAAAGAAAATCGATGGTGTCTTTAATTCCCATAATCAAAAAAACTCGATAAGCTTCGCCAAAACATCTTTGAGGCGTTTTCGCTCGACGATCATATCCAGCATTCCGTGCTCCAGAAGAAACTCCGCCCTTTGGAACCCCGCCGGAAGCTGTTGTTTAATCGTCTGTTCAATCACGCGGGGCCCGGCGAAACCGATGAGCGCTTTCGGTTCGGCAATAATCACATCACCCAACATGGCCACACTGGCGGTAACGCCCCCAAAAGTGGGATCAGTTAAAACAGGAATAAAGAGGACCCGATTTTCATGTAAACGGGCAATGGCCGCACTGGTTTTGGCCATCTGCATTAGGGACAGGGTTCCTTCCTGCATACGGGCCCCCCCTGACGCGGTAACCAAAATAAAGGGACGCCGGGTCAGAACAGCCCGTTCCGCGGCTCGGACAATTTTCTCCCCCACAACGGACCCCATGCTCCCGCCCATAAATGCAAAATTAAACAATCCAAAAATAACAGAGTGCCCTTTAATTCCCCCCTCTCCCACCACAATGGCTTCTTGGGTCCCGCTTTTTTCCCGGTGAACCTTCAACCGGTCCTTATATTTTTGGGTATCCCGAAAATCCAATACATCCACGGGATAAATTTCCTGATCCCATTCCTTGAAGCTCCCCTCATCCAGCATGAGGGCGATCCGCTCCCCAACGGAAATGGGGAAATGGTAATCGCATTTTGGACAGACCTTTTCATTCTTTTCCACTTCTTTTCGATAAACGATTTCACGGCAGTTGTTGCACTTCACCCAAAGGCCCTCCGGAATTTTTCCTTTTTTCCGTTCAGGGCTGGGCTCATCAGAGGAACCTTTTCGAAACCATGCCATGACTATTGCTCTCCCTTTAATAGGGGAATGATTAAAACGAAAATCATGAGATGACGGATATGGTTTTTTAAAATGGTAACAAGAATACCATAATTTAACATTTTAATAAATTTCATTCAAGACCGGAAGGCTTTATTTTTAAAGAATTTTTCTCTTATGGAGATTATTGAATCCTCAACACATAGGAACCAAAGCGGCCTGCGGAAGCAGGAACGGAGGGAGAACGGGTAATGCGGACATAATGGACCCCCGTTTGGGTCGCCATGAAAATTCGGCTGGAAGATAGGGTTGTTTGATCGTTTGGAGGACAGCTTAATCCGCAATCAAACGTGTAGGTCTGGCCGTTCAAATTATCACTGAAAGCAATAAAAGAAGGGACGGAATCACAGCAATAGATTTCCATAAAGGTATCCGCGCCATTGGTGAGGTTTTCGGTTTGAACCGTATAAAACTGATTACCCACTGCATCAAATCCCACCACATCAACATCATTTCCAAAAGTGGATAAATAAAAGGTGTGGAATTCTGTTGATCCTGTGATTTTCCGATTAGGATTAAAATTGTCGTCATTGAGTTCAAATATATCTTCAAAAAAATCAATTTTTCGATCCCCAAAAATCGATGTCATTCCTACTAATTCATTATGGCCGCGATCAAACCAACCCTCCCAAAAGGTTCCCAGCTTGGCCGGGGACTTGTTAGGAAGGGATTGCGTAAACACATCCCAGATAGGAGAACCCCCCAAGGTCAAGGTATCAAAAGCTTCTGGCTGAGATCCCGTGATGGAAACATCCATTGGGTCATCAAAAATATCCCATAGAACCGCTGCAACCGCAATTTCATTGGAAGAAAAAAGGGCAAGAGAAGAAAGGGATGGACCCTCAATTTCAAAAAATGTAGAACCTCCGTTATCTCCTCCTTTCGTATCAATTTGACTGGATTTTTTTTGAACAGCGCTGGAGAGAAAATGGGCAAATCCCTCCGACCAAGCCAAACGGGTATCCTGGGTTGAATCGCGGAGGGTGTGGGGACCTCCGGGGGAATCATCCCTGGATAATTTCTCGGATAGAAAATGAGCATACTCATGGATAATGATATCATCGTCATATTCATCGGTATCAGTTGCTTCTCCAAGAAGGAAGATGGAATCAAGAGCGGAATTGAAACAGGTACCATCCGTGGTACCTGTTTCCCAATAGGCTTTTAAGAGGGGTGGAGCGGTTCCATCAAGGTTTCGAACCCATTCAGAAGCCTCAGTGAGAACATCCAGAATATTAAAAGGACCGCCCCCACCGCTTGCCACCGTGGCATGAATATTGACAGATGAAGGGACTGAATTTTCGTCAAAGGAGGTTGAAGTCACTGCATAGAGGGCATTTTGTGTCCGATTATCTCTCACTTCCAAATTAACGTTCTGGCCGCTGTCCGTCTTGGATAGAACACGAACATAGACCCCCGTGGCTCCATCGTTTGAAAAGGAAATGGAATAAACCCCACCGCCATCACTGGCCCCGGTGGCTAATACCGCCCCATCGTTTACCCGTATAACCTGCACCTGGCCAAACCGAATCGGATTCGAGGTCCGATTACCGGTAAACCCAGCGGAATTATATTCCCGGTCTTCGTAGGTTACATTTCCGGTAACCATTGCTGAAACCCCTTGGGCATTGGCAACCTGAACCCCTTTTTGGGATTTCAAGAAATCCCGTCCACGTTCAACCCAACGCTTAAGCAAACCCACAGTGTTCCCAAAGGCCTTGGGACCTTCCTGGGCAATTAAAATGGCTTGGGAAGACGCGGAGGCCGAGCAACCTAAAACAGAATTGCCAGAGACCGTACTGGAAGAACCCCCATCGCCACACCCTTGGACGAGGATTAAAAAACATAATGAAATTCCGAAAACTTTATTGAAAATCATAATTATGTTAAGAGGTCATGTTGAATAGGTGAATTTAAGTATATGGAAGGAAATTAATCTTAAATTAGAGGGACCCACTATTGACCGGTGGAATTTCGTGTCGCCAAAACCGCCCATGGTAATCCCCCGCTTCAATATAGGAAAGCAAGTCGGGTTGGTCATCACCAATCGGTTCATTAAATTCAATTCCCATGGCATAGGATTGGCTAATGGGCTTGACCCAACGAACCCTACCCTCCAACCATTCCGTTTTTTTGAACCATCCATCGGAGGCAAAATAAATCCGCATATTAATATCCGCTTCAATCTGAAAAGGCTTTTTACTCATAAATCCCAATCCCCCTCTTCCGATGACCCATCCATAAGTCATCACACTTTTATTATCCGATGAACGGGAGATAACGAGACGAAACGGAATTTGGGTTCGGTGAAAGCGCCGGCTTTCCATCCATTTGGTTTCTGTTTCCGTAAGGGACCCTCCCCAATCTTTTGACCCATATCACACGCGGTTATTTCAAAACATAACGCAACAATGGGGATTAGTCAATGAGAAGCCCCCGCCATAACTGGACCCAAAGAGGGGGGGGAAATTCCAAGAAAATTGCAATGCAATAAAGATCCCCGCACCGCAAAACTTCGGGGTATCCAGAGCAAAAACTGAATTTTCAAATCCCCCTTATTCCGCCTTTTCTTAAGGGAGAGAGAAAGGGAGTACCCCTTATTCCAAAGGGAAAAACATTCAAAATCTCCCCATCCCTTGGAATTGAGGCCTCTCCAAACTTTCCCCTCTTTGGAAAAGGCCCGCACCGAACTCCCCCTCTTTTTTAAAGAGGGGCCAGGGGAGATTTTATAATCTCAAATCCCCCTTATTCCCCCTTTTCTAAAGGGGGAGAGAATTGGAGAATCCCCTTTTTCTAAGGGGAGAGAAAGGGAGTACCCCTTATTCCAAAGGGGATACTAAGGGGTCACCCCCTTGAAAACTAGGAAGAATAACAAATATAAACGTTCCAGCTTCAAGGGTGTATTTGGCCAATGAATCGCCAAATTTGAAAACGACCTCGGAGGATCAAACAAGCGTTCGATAAATTTCCTTCAACAGGTCCATGTGAGCCAACTCGTCCTGCGCCAGGTGTTTCAGAAGTTTTTTCAATTCCTCATCTTCTGTTTCTTCATATTCTCTCTGGTAACGAAGATACGCTTGGCGTTCATCTTCATAATCCTGCGCCAACATCTCGTGAACGGATCTCCCTTCCTGATGGGCCGGTTTTTCTGAATTCACATGAACTTCCATATGCAACCCCAATACCTTTTCCAAAACCTGCACATGTTTCCGCTCAATTTCACAGAGTTTCTCCAGCTTGGCCTTGACCACTGGATGGGGGACTTTTTCAGCCTGGAATCGATACTTTTCCAGAGAGTTATATTCATCCTGCAAATCCGCCATTAACTTGGTTAATGTGCGCTCGTTGGGTTTCATGTTCTCAGCCCCAAACCGTTCATCATTGCCTCAAAAAAATATTCTAATTTCCCGATATGTCTACCCCCCCTGGGAGGGCCCCTCGTCGCTCATCTTCCCTCCGATCCTCCTGTCTTCGCTCTTCGAGGCGCTTTTCAACCTCAATTTTTCGAGGAGAACGGTGGACTCTACGATCTTGTCCACTTCGCCGGGTTCTCAATCTTCTCAGTAAATTTTTTCTTCGGGATAAACCCCTGCGATCTCCCCTTCGCCGATCCTGGTTCATATCTCTCCTCTTGTTTCCAAAACGATCTGGTTCTTTCCTTTTTCAAAACACCTCTTCTCAAAGAATTGCTAAAACCCAAAAAACCATTGAAAATAAAATAGAATGGGATAGTAAAGAATTCCAAAAAAGGAGTCAAGCGTAGGGAGTCCCTTTTCCCATTCTCTTTACCTAACACCCCATTCGTGAGGTAAAGGCAAACCAGGGTTTCCACTGAAATCCATTTTATCATAGAGGTGTTCTTTTCAATCATTGTTTAATGATATGAAACTCAGAGAAATTTCATTGACAAACTGACCTATTCACACCATATAATCCATGGGTTCGGAAGAAATCACTTCATTTTCCAAAAGGAGAGGATCAATGAGTCAACAAAATCCAGGAAATCCACCCGATTCGCCAAACGCTCAGGACCCGGTTCAAAAGGCACTTGATCAATTTATTCCCAATTTTCCCATCGGGCCCATTGGGGCAGAAAAAATTCCAATCGAAAAAGCGTTGGGAAGGGTAACCGCAAGGGACATCAAAACCCTGGTCGACTCCCCTCCCTATTCCCGCTCTATCATTGAAGGGTTTGTCGTAAATACTCTGGACATTCAGTCGGCCTCCCCGGAAAACCCTCTTTTCCTTTCTCTCCTTGGAGAAATAACATTGGGAATGTCCAAAATTACCCCCATTACCGCAGGTGGTGCTTACCAGGTCTCCACGGGAAGTTTAATCCCCTCGGGGGATGTCAGCGTCATCCGTTTATTCGAGGTTGAACGATCTGGAAAGCAGATATTAATTAAAAAAGCCCTTCAAAGCGGCGAAAATATTGAAACCAAAGGGTGCGACCTCAAAAAAGGATCCATATTGATTCCAAAAGGAAAAAAAATGACACCCGATGATATTGGAATCCTCGCCAGCCAAGGGATACTTAAGGTTCAAGTAGCCAAAGCCCCTAAAGTCGCTATCTTTTCATCCGGCAATGAAGTCATTCCTCCCACAAAGCCCCTCAAACCCGGCCTCATTTGGGACTGTAATTCCTATTCTCTCGCAGTCAGTGTTCTGAAAGAAGGTGGTATTCCAATTTTTAAAGGGATTATGAAGGATGATTTTAACGGTTTTTTAAAACGCTTAAACAACACCCTCGCCCAGGCCCATATGGTTCTTATTTCGGGAGGAACGGCCGTTGGGGGACGGGATTTTATCAAAGACCTCATCAACGCCGCCGGAAAGCCGGGAACATTGGTAGATGGGGTTCCCATGCGTTCGGGTAAACCCCTTATTATGGGTGTTATTGGAAAAAAACCCATTGTCTGTGTGGCAGGTCATCCGCCAGAAGCCTTACGGGGATTTTCATTATTTGGTGCCCCCGCTTTAGAACGCCTTTTAGGAAAAACCGCGCCCTAGAAAGACCGAGTGAACGGGTTATTTAAAGGGTGAACCCTTAACAATTTTTCCCATAATGACCCGTCGCTTTGCTCCCGTGACGCTCGGGAGATTATTAGGTATGCCTTCATGGGTGAGAAAAGCCAAAAAGGCAAACGCCATGGCTTCAACCGCACGGCTGTGGAACCCATAATCTTCATAGGTCTGAACGGGAAGAGGGGAAAAAATCTTTCTCAGATATAACATGAAAGTTCGGTTCATGACACCGCCCCCTCCCACGATAACCTCTTGAAGACCTCGGCCCTTTTGGGGCAACCATTGTAAACAGGAAGCGATTCCATATACGGAAAAAACCGTTAAGGTGGCTAATATATCCGAGTGGGATAGATGAAGGGTCTTTGCTTTTTGAATGAGCTTTTCAAGATATGGGAGACCAAAGGTTTCACGGCCACAACTCTTTGGAGGACGTTGCCGGAGAAAAGGGTGGCGGGTTAGCCATCCCAATAATTTTGAATTGACCTGACCTTTACGAGCCAGAGTCCCATTTTTGTCCATCCTTTTTTTTCCATGAGAGCAAAAACCGATATATCCATCCAACAACATATTGCCGGGCCCCACATCAAACGCAAGAACATCCTCCTCTTTGGTCCCAGATGGAAGAAAGGTCACATTACTGATACCCCCCACATTGACCACCAGCCGTGTCTTTTTGGAATGGCCTAATAAAGTCTGATGAAAAAGCGGGGCCAAAGGGGCTCCTTCACCCCCCGCTGCCATATCCCGAGGCCTAAAATCCGCCACAGTGGTAATACCGGTCCTCTCCGCAATTACCGAAGGTTCTCCAATTTGAAGGGTGGAGGCAATGGTCCTTTTCCCTTCTGGGATCCCTTTGGAAAGGTGGTGAACGGTTTGCCCGTGGGACCCGATCAGACGAACCTTATTCGGCTCATAACCATTTTTTCTAAGAAGACGAAGGACAGCATCAGAAAATAACTCTCCCAGATAAAAATTAAGATGGCAAATCTCATCGACGGTTCCGCTCAAAGCCGCATGGAGTATCCTTTTTTGAACCCCCACGGGATAAGAAAAAGTTTCAAATCCCAATAAACGGATTTTGGGGTGATGCCCTTTCCCACGAACGTCTACCAAAGCGGAATCGATTCCATCCGCGGAAGTTCCCGACATTAATCCAACAATCTTCATAGAAAACCAATTAGAAAGTTTTTAGGTTTCAATATCCAGGAAACTGGTTTTTCCCACTCCATAAAAATTAAACTTAAAAAACCGTTTCAAACCTCCCCAATGTCCTCTAGCAAACGGAAGCCTACCTCATCAAACAAACCTGGGTCAAGAAATTTGTCGGTTTGACAACATTTTGAAATAAATGTTATTTTCCAGCTTCCATGGCATTTAAAAAATTAAAAAGATGGGGAAAAATCCCTGAAAAAATGAACCGGAGAAAACCACGCTTGTGGGCCTTCAAGCTTGGATTTTTACTGCTCATCACCCTCATGGGTCACTCAACCAGTTGGGGGAATGAACGGGTCCGTGTGGTAACCACCATCCCCATCCTCAAAAACATCGTCCAGGAAATCGGGGGCGAAAACGTTTCGGTCAAAAGTCTTTTAAGAGGGGTAGAAAGCCCCCATACCTATGGTCCAAAACCGAGCGATCTCACCGCCCTTCAGAAAACTCAACTTTTTATTCAAATCGGGGCAGGACTCGAAGGATGGGTAGAGGGATTCATCAAAAACGCACAACACGAAAATTTGCTGACCGTCACCACTTCACAAGGAGTTGCCTTGCTGGAGGATAGTGAACCCCAGCGAGAAAAATCTGACCACACCCACTTTAGAAACCCCCATATTTGGCTGGACCCCCGGAATGTCAAGTTGATGGCAGAACATATTAGCAAAGCGCTGATCCAAGTTGCCCCGGGGAAAAAAAACACATTCATTCAAAACCAACACCTCTTTTTTAAAAAATTAGATGTACTAGAAATGGAGATTCATCACTTGTTCGAGGGTATTCCTAATCGAAAAATCATCAGCTACCACCCTGCTTGGCCCTACTTTGCACACCGGTTTGGAATTACGATATCCGGAGAAATCCAAGGGCAAATTGGAACGGAACCCTCTGCAAAACAGTTGGCCAGTTTGGTCAAAACCATCAAAGAACAGAACATCCGAGTTATCGTCTCGGAACCTCAACTCAACCCTAAAATTCCCCGAACCCTCGCACAGGAAACGGGGGCTCAATTGGTCACCCTAACCGTTCTGCCCGGAGCCATTCCTGGAACAGATGATTACTTTTCAATGATGCGGTATAATGCCGCTACCCTTGCAGAAGCTTTGCGGGAAAAATCATTTTGAGACAGGGTCTCCTCACCCGGGAAAAACTCCTTGGCCTTCAAAAATAAAAACATAATCCACTTTTCCCAGGTCACGGTTGGCTATCAACAATCTTTGGCCTTGGAAGACATTAATCTTGAAATTCCAACCGGAGAATTTTTAGGGATTATTGGTCCCAACGGATCAGGAAAAACCACTTTATTAAAAACCATCCTGGGGCTCATCACCCCGATACAGGGAACCGTTCACATTTTCGACTGCTCATGCGAAAAACTTCGTTGCCACCACAGGGCGAGGATCGGGTACCTTCCCCAAAAAGGATTTGTCAATCCGGACTTTCCCATCACCGTTCGAGAAACGGTCCTGATGGGGCGGTATAGTTCAGTGGGCCTTCTGAAGCATATCCAAAAGAAGGACCATGAAATCGTTCAGGAAGCATTAGAGGCAGTGGGTTTAGTGGATCAATTGAATACCCCTTTGGGCTACCTCTCGGGAGGACAACAACAACGGGTGTTTATTGCTCGAACCCTGGCCCAAAAACCTGAAGTCCTCCTCCTGGATGAGCCTACCACGGGGATTGATGCCCACACCCAGCACAGTTTGATGAGTCTGATCAATAAACTGCATAAGAATTTTGGCCTCACTATCCTCATGGTGACCCATGATATTAACCTCATCAGCCCCCATGTGGATCGGATGGCCATTTTGAATCACCGTCTTTTTGCCATCGGGAAACCCCGTGAAATCCTGAACCAGGAAACCCTCTCCAAAGTCTATGGAAAGGAAGTGATTATTATGGAACGCCCTGCTGGCTCGTTTGTGATTGTGGGGGATCATCACCATGCCTGAATGGATCTCTTACGGGTTTATTCAACGGGCATTGCTTTCATCGGTTTTGGTTGGATGTCTCTGCTCCATCATCGGGGTTTTTGTCATTCTTAAGGGTTTTTCTTTTATAGGAGCAGGAACTGCCCATTCTGCTTTTGCAGGGGTCACCTTGGCTTATCTGTTGGGGATCAATCCCATGGGGCTGGCCATCCTTTTTGGGGTGGGAGCAGTCTGGGTGATCGGGTTTTTAGAACAAAAAGGCAAAATGAAACTGGATGTTTCTACCGGAATCTTCTATACCTCTACCATGGCCTTGGCCATTCTCTTTATTGGTATGATGAAAGGCTACAATGCAGAGGTGTATGGGTATCTTTTCGGTTCTATCCTTTCAGTCAGTCAAACCGATATTTGGATCATGAGCTTCGTGACCTTCTTGATTCTTTTCATTATTTTTCTTTTCTATAAAGAATTTCATTTTATTGCCTTCGATCAAGAAATGGCAGATGCTTCCGGAATTCCAGCCCGAACCCTTTCTTACCTCTTGCTGACATTGATTGCTCTAACCATCGTCATTTCTTTGAAATCGGTCGGGGCGGTTTTGGTTTTTGCCCTGGTCATTATTCCCGCCGCAACCGCCTACCAGCTCACCCACACCATGAAAACCATGATGATCTGTTCGGTCCTGGCCGGAACGAGTTCCTCAGTGGGAGGGGTTTTCCTTTCCTATTGGTTTGACCTTCCATCTGGAGCAACCATTGTACTGTTGGCAACGGGTTTTTTCTTTTTATCCATTTTGTTTTCTCCAAAACGAAAGATGTATCAAAAAACCTGATGTTTTTTATTCCGTTTTTATCGGATCAGGCGGTTTTGGGGGAAACCTTCGCGGGTCCCTTTGAATCCTATCCATCACTTCTTGAATGGCACGCTCCAATTGAAGGTCCTTCCCTTGAATCACCGACTGGGGGTCGTTTTCCACCACCCTGTCGGGTTCAACGCCATAATTCTCAATGATCCAACGCCCATCATCGGAGGCAAACCCAAACTCCGGAACAAAAACCGAACCTCCATCAATCAGCGGACCGTGATTCTGAATTCCCACCACCCCTCCCCATGACCGTTTTCCAATTAAGGGCCCCAGCCCGGCTTTCTGAAACATGGCCGAAAAAATATCAGCATCGGAGGCCGACGTCTCATCCAAAATCCCAACCATGTGACCATGAAATGCCATGGAGGGATAGGGGTGGGGAATATCACTGTTTCTGGAATACTGCAAGGCCAACAGCTCCCGCTTTAACCGCTCAATTACCATCTGAGAAACATACCCCCCCCCATTTCCTCTGATATCGATAATGAGCCCCTCCTTGCGAATCTGTCCATAAAACCATTTTGTAAACTCACGAAGGCCATTGGCTCCCATATCCGGAAGGTGGAGGTAGCCCACCCGCCCTTTGGTTTTCTCAGAAACCATTTGTCGATTTCGATCCACCCAACTAAAATAGAGGAGTTGATCCTCACGGGTAAGGGGCTGAAACACCACCTCTCGCGCCCCTTCCAAAGTGGGTTTTTTATTAACCGTCATTTGGATGGGCTGATCCGCTTTGTGACGAAGCCATTGATACGGATTCACCTCGGTTGTCAAATCTTTTCCATTGATGGCCATCACATATTCCCCCTCCTCCACATGAACCCCAATTTCTCGGAGAGGTGAACGGTAACGGGCCTCTTCATTCTGCCCTTGATAAATCTTTCCGATTCGAAAGCGTTTCACGCTCGGATCAATTTCAAACCGAGCTCCGGGAAGGGCTACCTGAGGACGCGGGGGGATTTCAAAATCACCCCCGCTAACGTAGGCATGGGAAACATTCAGTTCTGATACCATTTCCCCTAGGACATAATTTAAATCGGCCCGGTGGGCAACATCTTTAAGGAGCGGACGATACCTTTCCCGAATTTCTTCCCATGGATACCCGTGCATATTCTCCACATAAAAGAAATCCCGAAATCGCCGCCAGACCTCTTCAAAAATCTGGACCCATTCCTCGGAGGGTATGCGATCCACCATAAGGCCATTGGTGGGAATTTTTTTCTTGGTCTCCTTTCCCTTGGGAGTGGCCTCGTAAACCCAGAATTGGGCTCCTTGCTTGGCAATTATTTTCTTTCCGTCATGGGAGACCTGGTAGCCGGAAACGTGTTCTGCAAGGAGCGTGGCTTTCCGGTCCTGTATAGAAAACAGATAAAGGGAAGGGATCACATCACTGTTTCGGCCGAAATAGGAGGGACCGGTTTTTCGATACAGCAAGTAACCTTCGGTGGCGGATAATTCCTCATAATTATCTGCTTGAACCGGAACCTGGGTAATCCTTTCCGATAGGCCCTCAAAATCAATGGGTCCCTTTATCATTTGATTCTTTCCTTTATTTTTTTCTTTTTCATTTTCCGTATCCTTCTGCATATCCTCCCCGGGAGAAACTTCATCACTCTCCGGTGGAAAAGGATGAGGAACATCCTTCCGTAACGCCAGGGCATAGATGCTGACTTCCCGATTTAAAATAAAGTTGGGCTCAATGGCACCTCCCTGAGGGTTAAAAGCCCGAACACCCAAAAAAAACAGATAGTTTCCCTGAGGGTCCCAGACCGGATTGAACTCGCTAAAAAAGGACCCCGTTACCCGTTGCAATTTTTTATTTTTTATATCCCATATATAAATAGACCGATAGTAGGTGTCATCGCTTAAACTAAAAGCCAGGTAGTTCCCATCCCCCGACCAGGTATAATCCACCACTTGTCCCACCTGGTCATCGGCAATTTCAGAAAGCTTTTTGGTTTTTATGTCCAAAATAAAAATTTTTCCGTTTTTATCACTCAGGGCAATGCGCTTTTCATCGGGAGACCATTTGGGCAAATATCGCATGGCATTCCCTCCTTGAGTGAGTGGTTCCAAATCCCCAGAGCCGTCTTGAGGGATCAGGAAGAGCTCTTCTTCTCCACTGCGATCGGAAAGAAAAACAACATGGTTTCCCTTGGGAGACCATGCGGGCCATTTGTCATGGGCATAAGAGGATTGGGTAAGATTCCGGGTAGGTCCCTTTTCCACCGGAACGGAAAAAATATCCCCCCGTGCCGCAAAAAGAGCCCGTTCCCCTTTCGGGCTGAAAGCAAAGGATTCGATGAACTTTTCCGCGGAAATCCTGGAAGGCCGCATGGCCACCCCATCATTGGGAACCGAAATAGATAGGGGCCGGGTTTGTTCGCTTTTCAGGTTGAAAATATGAAGGGTTCCATTTAATTCAAAAATGATTTGTTCTTGCCCGTCCGAACTGGGCCACCGAAGATCATATTCCTTATAATGGGTCAGTTGTCGGGTTTTTTGTGTGGAAGGGTGATAAGAGAAAAGATTCAACTTTCCATCCCGGTCGGAAACATAATATATAGTATCTCCGATCCACATCGGATCCCGGTCTGAACGAGGGGTTGATGTAATTTTTTCGGTTTGGAAGGTTTTCAAGTCAAAGATGAAAAGGTTTTGTGCCCAACCCCCTTCATAACGCTTCCAGGTCCTAAAATCCCTCATCAAAGGGCTGTATATCATTTTTTTTCCATCCGGGGAGAAATCACCCGCTCCGGAACTGGGCATGGGCAGGGGCTGAGGGAAGCCTCCCTGAAAAGGAACAGTAAACAATTTCCCCATATTATAATGCCATGCATAGCGCAGGGAACGGAAAAGGATTTGACTCCCATCCGAGGTCCATCCGTAAACCTGGTGATCAAAACCAAAGCGGGAGGGGATCGAGGGCTGGGCAGGATAAAAGGTGAGCTGTTTGGGAATGCCTCCCTCCGAAGGAATAACATAGACCTGTTCATCCCCATCATACTGTCCGGTAAAAGCAATCCATTGACCGTCCGGGGAAAATTTTGGAAAAAGTTCCTGTCCCGGATGTGAGGTAAGCCGTGACGCTTGCCCTCCTTTTGAACCCACCTGCCAAAGGTCCCCCGCATAACAAAACACAACCTTTTCCTGATGAATATCCGGAAAACGAAGAAGACGGGTTTCACCCCATACAGAAGGAGCGCATAAAAACACCGCACCAAAAAAGAAATAAGAAAAAAACTTAGAAAAAGGGAATCCCATTTTTCCTCCCCACCGTTCCAAAAAGAATCCTTTAAAAACCATGAGCAATGTATATTCTAAATATCAGGGAATCTTCCATTCTTGATCGATTCGAAAAAAATCGTCATTCCCTTTAAAACGGGACCCAGGAAATATCAATTGATTTAAAAAGACTGGATTCCTGCTTTCGCCGGAATGACAAAAAACCATATTTTATGACTTTTTAAGAGTGACTCAATTATGATCGTCAAAAAATCCGTTTTCCCCCAAATGTTTCTTCAAATCTCACACTCATTTTAATTTCAGCCCTTCACGGAAACAAGGATCCAGGCTACATTTTTGGGCAAAAAAAGATTCAAAGGGGTTGAAACGCTACTTAAAAACCCTTTCGGTTTAAAGAGATTGTATACCAAAGGAGAAACCCCCTTGACCCGAAGATAGCGGTAAAAACTGGGAATAATATTGGGGATCGTATCAAATCCTTGGGCCATTATGGTCAGGTCCAGGCTCTCCAACAAAAATCTAAGGGCCCGGTGATTATAATGCCACAAATGCCTCGGAGGATCCCAAAATCCCCAATATCGTCCTAATATACGCCGTTCTAGACAAGCCGTATTGGGAACCACAATATAAAAATGAGAAGCCCCATATTGAATGAGTTTCTCAAGAAACATTTTAGGGTTCCGGACATGCTCCAAAACATGGCGCAAAATTACCGTAGACGAGGGGAACCTTTCGAGGCCCCGGATCTCACATCGGTCAAAATCAATGGGGTAATAGGGAATGGATCCACTGGCTTGAACTGCCGATGGGGGCTCCTCTCCTGCATCTGCGGTCATCACCGAATGTCCTTTTCGATGAATAAAACAGGCAAAATCCCCCGGACCACACCCCACGTCAACAAAAGTGGCGGGAGAAACCCGTGAAATGATTCTCCTCAATTCCAACCCGAGTAATAGACCTTTTAAAAAGGCATGGGTCTTACTGGGAGCGGTCACCATCATCCTTCCCATATCGGAATCATAAAAAGCCCCCAGGTGATCAGGAACCGGAAGCGTACGCATCATGGTACAATGGGGACATTCCACAATAGAAAAAGGTCGCTGGGTAATCATATCCTCAATGTTCCAAACAGTTTTCATCCCTTCTGAGGAATGACAAACCGGGCAGGAATCTTCAACCTTCACCATTGAAACCCCGATCCGGTCATATTTTTTCCAAGTTTAAATATTTTCGGCAATCCTCTCCTCCGTTCCACCCTGTATTTTTGTTCCGGCGCTCTGAAACCGGATTAACATTTCGGGAGCAATTCGAATGAAATATTCCAAAAAACAAATGAGAAAAAAAGTGGTTTCCAACATTTCCAAAAATTCCCCAAACACCTTTCCAAAATGGCGGACGGTTTGGGAATCCCAAGAAAAGGACTCGGCAACAAAATCAAACCCTCTTTCCATTCCCTCCACAAAATCGATTCCTATGGCAATGGCGAAAAAAACCAGAAGGAGCTCAAAACTCATCAGGCTGATAAAAATAACCCTGATGAATTTTTCGGAGTGGACGGTCATCGAAAAGGAAGGGGAAGGAGATTTTAATTTGGAAGAAATATCTTTGGAAGCCATCACCAATTTTTTTAATCACGGACCTTATTTCTCAATGACCTTAAGATTCACAATGGCGGCACAGGGGGATTCCTCATTCTTTGCACTTTTTATGTAGAGGAATAACCAGTCCCGATAGGTCTCCGCCTCTTCAAAGCATTGATACGCATCCGGAAATTCTCCGGTTTTGAGGGGAAGATCATCACTGGTACTCCGCACACCCACAATCACATTGTTCACCCCTAAAAGCTCAAAATCTTTTTTGGTCATAGGGTCTTTATACAGACGACGCAGGTAGTTTTTTTTTCCAAAACCATCCCCCATCAAATCTTCCATCGAAGAGGGGTATTTTAGGGCACCGGGTTTATTAAAATATAAAGCAATGGCCCTTCGAATTTGATCCCCCCGGAAAAGCAGTTCCGCTTCCTTGTCCCGTTTCACAATGGTCTTCCATTGCTTTACCCCAATGGACGTTGAAATACCGATGATGACAATGGTGGCAAGAAGCACAAAAAGAGTAAATCCTTTTTGATTGAAAAGGATATTAAGGGTTCTTCGGGATTTTTTTTCCACCTCACACCTAACTCCTTACGGGTTTACTTTTCTTGCCTCTAACCTAGTGCCTCACCTTTACCCCTTTCGCCCCCCTTTTTTTTACCATTCATTATAGGGGGTCCCATCCGTTCCCACAAGATTACTTCCACTGTGAACATCATAAACCCCCTGTTCATCTCCTTCTGCCTCCTCTAAAAATATTTCAATCCAGGTTTCTTTAGATTGGGTCATGGGATCCACCGGAATGGCTCTTAAGTAACCCATTTCCACCAAATCCTCCAGGGCAGAAGGATAACTTCCGTGATCGGAGTAGTATTGATCCAGAAGATCCCGAAAAACAAAAAGATCTTCTTTTAGGGTTGCTTCTTTCGCTTTCAGTGTGGCCAATTGATAAGAGGGGATCGCAAGAGTCACCAAAATGCCAAGAATACTCAAAACCACTAATATTTCAAGCAATGTAAACCCGGCGTTCCTTTTTAATACCGGCAGACGCATTTCAAACCTATTTAATTTCATTTTCCAGATACCCTCACCACTCCCGATAATGAACCCCGTCTAGCCCAACTCCTTCGCTGAGGGTGAAAACATCAAACACGTCATCCCCACACCACTCGGTTTCATCGGGAGGATCTTTATAACATCGAAGGCCCCATTCCCTTTCTCCGGTCATCGGGTCTTTTGGAATTCTGCGAAGGTACTTTCGTAACGTTCCTTTAACATCCCCACTGGGAGCCCCCTCCACCAAAATGTCTAAAGAAACAGGGTAGCCGCTTTCACTATTGACCACATCACTTTCAAGACGTGAAATCTTTTTTGCCTCATAATCCCATCTAAACCGATCAATGGCAACCCGCATTTCCCTTAAACTTCTTCGAAGCTCCAGCTCTTTTCCCCTTTTGATGGTAATTTTTGATATCGGGAGTGCAATAGAGGCCAGTATAAAAATGACGGTCAGGGTAATGATAATTTCAACAAGGGTAATCCCGCTCTGGGAATGGGAAAATGAAACCTGCCGGTAAAAACTGAAAAGTCCTTGTTTCATTGGACACGGATCTGTGCCTGCATGGATTGAATCGGGAGATAACCTTTTGCGGGGGTTAACATTTGGGGGTTTTCAAGAAAAATAGGAGAGGTGCCCACACCTTTTCCGGAAAAGGTCAATTGAATCAGATCTCCCGATCCCGAAATGCCCCGGGTATCCCCCAGGCGCTTTAAATGAATTTTAACTTTTCCCTGTCCATTGCTTGATGTGGTAAAAGAGGTTTGAACCCCACCTTGCCGGAGGAAAGAACCCTCCTGGGCACTTTTGAGGTGCAGGATTTCAGGATCATAAGAAAGGGTCAGCATCGCCTCGGACATACTGGGGATTTGATTGACCATGACCGCCATACCTAATTCCTGTTGAATGGTCAAGTTTCCCTCTTGAGGGCGAAACATGACTACGGTTTCTTTCTGGCTCTGAACGCCCGGAAAGGGTCCTAATTTGGAGCGGGGGAGAAAACCGGTTGGGGAAGGAGGAACGGGAGGCCGAGGGTTGTTTCGTGGCGCATTAAAGGATGAGGGTGGGACTCCGGGAACCGAAGGGGGAATAATCGATGGAGGAATTTGCCCGCGAGGAGGAGTCCCAGGAGATCTCCCGGTTCCCGGCGATGGGCTTTCCACAGGAATTTCTGGGAGCGGGGGAAGGCCATCGCTTTCCTTTAACCCCCCAAAGGGAGCAAAATCTGAAAATAGGGGTTTGGTAGAATAAGCCTCCCCCGTACCCGACCAAAACGACTGGATCGCCTCAGCAGGGGTCTCCAATCCCCGGACCACATGAGGGGTGATGGTCAAAAGCAAATCGATATTTTGTTTTTCGGTGTCCAATCCTGAAAAAAGGTAACCCAACACGGGAATATCACCTAACCCGGGGATTTTGTTGACCGACTTCTTCTCGTCCTCTTGAATGAGCCCCCCAATCACCACCGTTTCCCCATCCCTAATATTTAATACGGTTTCCACGGAACGGTTTCCGAATTGAAATTGCGATTGGTTCTCCCCGAGTTCAACCCTGGGACCTAGCGTCGTAATATCCAAACTGAGTTTTACAGTCACATCATTATTTAAATGAATATTGGGTTTATCCACTGATAATTTGATCCCCGTATCTTTAAATTCAATATTGGTGGTCACGTTGACGTTTTGGCTCACGGCCTGGGTACCGGTTCCTGAAGCAAACTGGGTTGAACTCAAAAGAATCGGGACCTTGTTTCCAATGTTAATTTTTGCGGATTCATTGTTGAGGATTCGGATTTTAGGATTGGCTAGTGTCTTTGCATCGGAGTTCGTTTTTAGAAAATCAATGATCACACTGGGAAGTGTGAAAAGATATGCCGCGGTTCCCAGATTGGTTAACTGTTCCACACTAATGGTTGTGGCTCCTGACGATGAGACTGTTCCCCCAGGAGGGGTCAGGGAAAATTGGGCTTGATTGGAAGAAAAATTCCACCCCAATTTGCTCATTTTTTGTTCGTTGACTTCCAAAATTTCCACATCAAATGTCACCTCGGCAACTTTTCGATCATTGGCATGAATAATCTTTTCGGCAAGCTCAATTTTCTCAGGAGTATCCCGCAAGACAATCGCATTGAGGTCATTGTTTACAAAGACCCGGCGGGTTTCCAACATGGTCCGAAGCAGGTTGACCATATCCTTTGCCGGAACGTTTGAGAGGTAAAAGGTCCGAATCAACAAATCTTGATACTGATCCACCTTTTGCTTAATTTTTGGAACGATGAGAATGGTTTCTTCATTGATTTTTTTCATGAAAAGGTTGTTGGTGGCCAGGATCAAATTCAATGCTTCATTAAAAGAAACGTCCCTTACAAAGATGGTCACATTATCATCACGGACATCCTTATCAAAAAGGATATTGATCCCTGAGGTTTTGGCCAGCAGTTCGAAGACCTCTTTCAACCGGGCATTTTGAAATTTAAGGGTAATGGGCTGTGTCGATTTTAAAGCTAATTCTCCCTCTGCTTTTTGTTTCTCCATAAGAGCATTAATTCTGATCAAACCCTCTTGTGCCAAAACATGGGAGGGATCCAACTCCAGCGCCTTCTCAAATTCAGAGATGGCATCATCAAATCTTGAAATGTTGGCAAACCGTTCTCCTAATTTGTAGAAGCTTTGGGCCTCTCTCAATTTCATGGCCCCCGCCAGGGAATTTTGATGTTCTTTTTTAGAGGGATCCAAGCTTAAGGCACGTTTAAATTCCTGAATCGCCAATTCGATTTCCTTCTCTTGAAGCAGTTGTTTTCCCTGAACGAAGTGCAGAGCAGCAACCCGTTTTTTGGCTTCAATTAATTTTTCTCTAACTTCTAGATTGGTGGGATCCTTATCGAGGGCCATTTGGTAATGGATCAGGGACCCTTCCCAGTTTCCCTCCTCGGCAAACTGATCCCCCAGCCGAATCTCTTTCATGGAAACACAGCCCATCACCGAAAACACCACCAACCATACAAAAATTTGGGTTGCCCCTTTTACGAAACAGATTTTCAAAATTTTCTCCTTAATCAAGGTCCGATTTTTAAAGAAACTTTTTTTATTTTTCCGAACATTACGAAAATGACTTATGAAGTCTTCTTTAGAAGACCCTCCACCCTAACCCATATTTTTCTGACCGGAACGGTAAATGTTTCAGCCGGGTCTTGAAATTTCAAAATGTATTTCTTAATAGCCTCCAGCACTTTATAAAACCGAACCATCCGGTTCGGGGTCATTCAACCACAATGGTCACCTCTACGTTCGTCCCAGGATCCATTAAAACCACCCTCCCTTGACTCAACTCCTTCAAAAGATATTGGTTTTGAATCAAATCCCCTTGATGTGCAATAAACAGCTCTCCTTCTCTGCTTAAAAAAACTTCTTCCCGGTTTCCCTTATTTAAAAAACCCAAAACCCTAAACTGACTTAAATTCTGCCGTGCATGTTCAGCGGCTATCTCTTCGGGAGTGGGTATATAGAGGGTCGTCGTGGGAGGGGGAGCCAGGGTGGTAGTGGTGGTGGTGGCTTTAAAGAACCTCACGGTTTTAAAAATATCCTTGGGCTTCTTCCATTCCACCTGTTGCCTTTTTTCTAGAAGATCCAGCTGAAGCGCAAAGGTTTCCTCTCTATTGGGTTGCTTCGTTTCCCCTCCCTTTGCGAAGGTTAACGGCACCCTTTTTTGGGGTTCAGAGCGTGTCCACTGATAAACGATGATGAGCACCCAAAGGCCTAGGAACACCACCAGGATTAATCTCATATATTCCTGGCGACGTTTCACGAAAACTCCTTTTCATTAAAAAATGGAAAACGCTTTACGGTACGTTTTGGCGGGAAAAATTGCAAAGTGAGCTCCCTCACATAAGTGATTGCCATTGTAGCACTTTAGAGTGCCGCTGGCAAACCATTAACCCCCGGATAATCGCCTCACTCTCTCTTGAATCTCCTGGTATAAAGGCCCTTCTTGGGGGCCTTGGGATAAAAGGATTTTATATTCTTGTTGGGCCTCCTTCAAGCTCCCCGCCTTCTCTAATAAAAGGGCCAGGGAATAACGCGCTTGGACATGGGTGGAATGATACTGGACTGCCAGCCGATAGGCCTGCATGGCTTCTGAGACCTGTTCCAACCTCTCCAGCGTTTTTCCAGCCCGAAAATGAATCTCCCCGTTTTGAGGCTGATAATCCATGGCTTTTCGAAACGCCAACAGCGCCTCTTTCCATTGATGAGAAGAAAATAACCGCCCTCCTTTTCTGAAATAAATACCCCCCAAATTCACCTGAGCATTTTGGACGGTGGGAGAGGAAATTCCTGATGAAAGGGACAAAAACCGCTCATATGCCGTCAAGGCCCTCCCCTCATTTCCAAGCCTTAACTCCAATTGCCCTAATTCAAAATAGGCCTGTTGATAATAAGGGTTTAGGTCAATGGCTTTTTGGAAAAAATACTTGGCACGATTGAAGCGTTCACCCTCACTTTTGAAAGGCCCTTCATTTGAGTCCCACTGATAGGTGTAAAGAAATCCCAGTGCATAATAAACATAGGGAGAGGCCACCCCCGTATTGAGGGATTGCAGGAACTTTTTTTCCGCATCCTGATTTTTTCCCTGACGCATCTGGGTAATTCCAAAACTGGTTAAGGTGGCGGCCATTTCCTCCGGCTTTTTTGAAAGGGCCAAGGCCAATTGAAATTCCCTTTCGGCTTGAGAATAGGTTCCGTTTTCATGGAAAACCAGGCCCAGGTTTTGGTGCGGCAGCCAAGATTGAGGGTTTTTTTCCGCCGTTTCCTTCCAAAAGGTCTGGTTGTTCTCCCAAATCGGAAGACGCTGCCAAGTCAGAAACATCAATCCGATCAACATGAAGGCAAATGGGGCCATGAAAAAGAGAAAAAGTGCCGAAACTCCTTTTTCCGTTGACCTCCTTCCCTGCAAAAAACGAAATCCAAACAAAAAGAGACCCCCGATGAGGAATGACACCCCCATAGAAGGAATGTAAAGGTAACGCTCCGCTAAAGGTGTTGGAACACCGGTCAATGCGATCAGAGCTGAAGGAAAAAGAGTGGCCAAAACCCAAAAACTTCCCAAAAAAAGAAACTCCTTTTTTTTGACTAAACCGATTAGGACCATACCCAAGAAAAACCCCATTAACCCCAAGGACAAAATGTCAAAAGAAATGGAATCAGGGAGAACATCAATAAATGCGTTAAAATCAAAGGGCCCAATCATCTTCCAGATATAAAAACCATAAGCCAAAAAAATCCTTATTCCCCCATCCCATAGTGATGTAAATACCCAAAGATGATCTCCCACAAAACTTTGCATGGCCCAATTGCGTACTAAAAAATACCCAATCACTACCAAAACCGGTAAAATAGAAATTCGAATCATTTTATTCCAGAGCCTCCCCCCTTTCTCTTTTCTCCAGAACAATGGAACAAAGGGAAAAATCAATAACAACGAAATTGACGTCTCTTTACTTAAAAGAGCGAAAAGGAAAAAGACAGAAGACCCCATATCAAAAAACCATTTTTTCTTTCCTTCCCCGTGATTTAAAACAAACAGCAATGAAACCAGCATAAAAAATCCCGATATCACATCGCTTCGCCCGGACATCCAGGCAACCGATTCGATATGCATGGGGTGAACACCAAAAAACAGGCTGGACATCCAGGCACCCCAAGGGATTCCCCGAAATTCTCCAAACAGGTTTCGGGAAAGAAAAAAAACCAGTAGTGTACAGGCTAAATGAAATAATAGAACGGTCAGGTGATAACCCCATGGGTTAAAACCCCATAAGGTCCGATCAAAAAGATAAGACACGTAGATTAAGGGACGGTAATAACGGTCATAAAATTGTCCGACCTTTTCACCCGGGAAAAAGGCATCCCAATAGGTTTGAAAAGCCGGAAGCTGACTTTGTAAATAGATGGTATCATCCCAAACGAATTGGAATTGCAGTACCGATCCGTAAAGCAGGAGAGTGATCCCTACCGGAAAAAGGGCAAACCCATAGGTTTTCCATCCCCCCCCGATTCCTAACGGGGAAAACCCTTCTTTTCGCGTTAATCTCACCTTCCCAGCTGCTCCAATCGTGAGACTTCCGTTTTCACCCTATCTAAAAGCAGGGAATCCCCCTTCCAATGTTGAAGAAAGAACTGGTAGGATTCGATAGCGAGTTGATATTGTTTCTTTTGGGTATAAATTTGACCCAGCTGGTAGTAGGCTTCGGCAAAAGTTCCCTTTCTTTGAACCGCCGCACGGAGGTGGCCGAGGGCTTCTTCCACACTCCCCTTGGAGAGGAGGAGGTTTGCCAACTGGTAATGGGCTTCAGCAAAGCCGGGATCCTTCTCAATGGCAACCCGGTAAAGAACCATCGCACGATCGGTTTCTCCCTTCTGTACAAAGCCATTGGCTTTGAGAACATCCATCAGAGCCATTTGTCTTTTGGCCGTTTGAACTTTCTCGGCCCCTGGTGGCCCCAATTCAACCACCTTGTTCAGGTGTTCCCGGGCAAGGACCTCATCCCCCAGAACCCTTCGCAAAGAGCCGGCCGCCAAAAATGCATCGATATAAAATGGGTTATATTCCAAGGCTTTTTCGAAATGATAAACTGCTTTTTTCAATTGATTCGTATCTGCGGTCATGGAATGGGTGCCCGGGTCCACCTGATAGAGAAAACCCAAATTATATTGAAGATAGGCCGAGGCTTCATCGTAGGTTAAAGCCCCTTTTAAATGAATTTTCGCTTTTTCGTAGGCTTTTTGCTTTAGCGCATCGATGCCTAGACTGGTGAGTGTTTGCTGTCGCTCATGATTATCATTGGTGAGCCCAAGGGCTTTCAGGAACTCATTTTCCGCCTCTTGAAACCTCCCCTCTTCGGAATAAGCCAAAGCCAAATTCTGATGACTTCCCCACCGTTCTGGAATTTCTCGAACCGTGGCCTCCCAAAACCGTAAATCACTCTCCCATACCGGTGTCCTGGCCAAGGATTGAAACCCCATCCACGCCACGGGAATTAAAAGGATCGGGAGGATTTTCCATGAAAAGGACATTTTCCCTGCACCTACCCCAATCCAGTAAGCCAGTAACAGAATACCCCCCGCGGAGGGGATATATATATACCGTTCGGCCACGGGAGTTGCCGGAAAACTGGCCGAAATCAATAAGGCGGGAGCGAGGCCCATCCACCACCAACCCATCAGAAGAAGAGAGGGATCCACCCGTCTTTTTTGAATGGCTAAAACCAAGAGCCCTATTGAAATGGCCACGCTGATAAAAGCAAACATTCCCAGGAAAAGGGTATGGGGAAGATTGGGAAAGGCGGATAAATGAAATGGCCATAATAATAACTTTAAATAAAAACCTGAAGCAAACCATCCCTCCATCCATAGGGCGGACAACGTGGGCCACTGAAAGTCCACCGAGGGGGTTACCTCACCTAAAGCCACCGATCGCATAATGGCCCAAATGCCCAACGAAACCAAAAAAGGCAACCCCATCATGAGAAGGTCCTTCCAATGGATGGCCCCCCTGTCTTTCCCCCAAAAAACCAATGGGAAAAGAAACACTAAAAGCAGCGTGGCCTCTTTACTTAAGATGGAAAGAAGATAGAAAAAGGAAGCACTCCAAAGGAAAAGCCAAGCGTTTCGTTCCGCAAACTTTAAAAACAATAAAAAAGAAACAAGAAAAAAACAAAGGGCCATCATATCGCCCCGGCCCGAAACCCAGGCCACCGACTCCACATGAGCCGGATGAACGGCAAAGAAAAGAGAAGCCCAAAAACCGACCCACCTTCCCACAGAGGCATCACCGATTAAAGTCTTCCCTAAAAAGAAGATAAGAATCGTATTTCCCAAATGAAAAAATAGATTGGTTAAATGAAAACCGAAGGGATCCACCTTCCAAAAAAAAGTATCCCAAAGATAGCTCGCATAAACCATGGGCCGGTATGACCGTTGGCTCAACCCATGAACCCCTTTTTCCGGGAAAAAAGCATCTTCCAAACTTTGAAACGCCGAAATCTGCTGTTCAATGACCACGCGGTCATCCCAGACAAAACCAAACCGAAGGCTTTGGGCATAGACCAAACCAGCGATCAAAAAAGGGATCATCCAAATAAAGGAATGGGCCTGATGGATTGAAAAAAAATGGAGGTTAAAATGTTTCATGGGTCTATGATTTCAAACACCTTTTCCGAATAAGGGGAATTTTGAAAAACGTTATTCCAGAGAAAGGATGGATCTCCCATCCGAGCCGGAAACCATGGGAAACCCAGTGAAAATAAAAGGGCCGACAAAGGGAGGGGGAAAAAAACCGTTAGGCGTTTTCTCACCCATTAGGATCTTATCTCCTTTAATAATTTCCATGCGGCCTCCTCCACTTCCTCAACAGAAATCGTCTCCAAACAGGCCACTTCAATGGGACAGGGGGGAGTTACCCCAAAAACAGTACAGGGACTGCAGGAAAAGTGTTTATTAATACTTCGATGGCGCTTCCCTTTGGGAGCCCATTTGACCTCGCTTCCCGCACCGAAAAGGCTTAACGAGGGAGTACCCACCCCATAGGCCAAATGTAAAACCCCTGTGTCACAAGAAATCAAAAGGTCTCCTTCACCAATGACTTTCCACAAATCATTCAGGCTGGTTTGTCCTGTCAAATCCACCAAGGGCCCTACCAGATGATCGGTAATGTGTTTGGATTCGGAACGATCCATGGGTCCCCCGATGAGCACCACTTCCACCCCCCGATCCAAAAAACGTTTCACCAATTCCCGGTATTTCTCCCAACCCCATTTTCGTTCGGGAATGGTGGCCCCGGGGGCCATTAAAACCCGCATTGGTTTTTTGGGAGAAACAGATTCCTGTGTTTTAAATTCCTCCTCTTTCCCCGGTTTGGGGAAAAAAGGGCGATCCGGATGGAAAGAAAATGTTGCCCCGGTAATGGCTTCCATGAGGTGGAGAAAACTGTTGATTTCATAATCCTCTTGGCAATAGTCCACCCTGCGATGAAACAGAATTCTGCGTTCGTTGGTTCCAAACCCAACACGATATTTTGCTTGAATCAATCGAGCCACCAGAGCGGAGAGATAATGGGATTGTTCGGTATCGATGATTAAATCGTATGATCTCCTCAGGACCCTAAATAAGTCAACCCCACGATCATAAAAATATAACCGATCCGCCAGAGACCCCTCACAACGAAAAATGTCTCCATTTCTCACCTCCGCCAAAATCTCCAATACAGCTCCCTCATAATGGGTGCGGACCGCATCGATCATGGGTGCCAGCAAAACAGCATCCCCCAACCCCCCTGGGCGGATGAGTAATATTCGCTGGATCTGCTCCTTGGGAAATATCCCATGGGTCTCCTCTACTTTCAAATACCAGCCTAACCCCTTGATCACTGCTTTTCCAACCCAACGGTCCAAGAACTTTAGGACGGTAATTTTTCTAAACATAATTTTTTAAAGAGGGGGTTCCTGAATGAATGAGGAAAACTATAGGAAGAGTTGAAATCCCTAGAAAATCCATTGAAAAAATAGCCGGATATTGGCCAGCGTAATATCCCAACCCTCAAAATACCGTTTCAGATGAAGAAAAAGATATAGAGCAGACATATATCCCATTCCATGAAACAATAAAATGATTTTTCCTTTCCACGCCCGAATCCCTAAAAACCAGGAAAGGATACCCGCCACCAGAGCAAACCCCACTGCAACCCAGGGAATAAAACCCCAACCCAAGGTTTTTAAAAACCCCAAATAAAGGAAATAGGAAGCCAAGAGTAGGGCATCCAACGGATGTGTCTCCCCCCCCATCTTCTCCAAGGCACCCCCTAAAACCAACCCCACCAGAACCCCTATGGGAAGGGAAAGATAAAAGAAATGCATCACCGCCGAAAGGTTTTCCTCGAAAGGGTCCGCCTGGAGAACGCCCAGGAAAAAACCAAAAGCCAACCCTAAAGAGAGAGACCTTGGAATTCCTTTTTTCCAATCCATCATCATTATGGGTTCCGCCTTATCCTTTGCTCAAATCCAAAAAAAAAATTATCCCTCTTTGACATTTCGAAAAACTTCAAATTCTTCTTCACCCAAGAGAAATTTTTTCACCGACTTTCCTTGATATCCCCGGAGAGGCCGACCCAACGAATAAATGACCTTTTCCCCAAGACGCTGGGCCACCAGGTCATCCCCCCCCGCCGGGGCCAAAACCACCCGGATGGGAAACTCGTTGGCTAATTCCAAATGACGAAATGCATACCCCATGAGTGTACTGGTCAAGATTACGGCATTGGGGTCCATTTCAGCGGCGATCTCTCGGGCAAGGGGAATTAACTGAAACGATATTCCCCCGTAGAAATCCGAGAGCGTATTTCGCTGAACCGGATTTTCCAGAACAGAACGCTTTAAAAAAAACAGATAGTTTACATCGTGTAGGATCAAAAGATACCTGGGATCGAAAATTACATCCTCTGGGGCAATTCTCCGGTTCAGGTAATAAATGGTCCTGTCCAAAGGGTCATGGAAAAAAACAAACGCATCGGGGTCCTGGGAGGGATGGGTTTGAAAATTCCAAATCCGGTTTTGAACTTTGGAACCGTAAAAATGGGTCGTAAAAAAGAGTCCATGAGGAGCGGCCACATACACATTTAAACCCCGCCCCTCCTGAGTGAGGAGATCCAAAGACTCAAGGACTTCTCCCATAAACAAATAACGAAAGGGAGATCCGGTGTTTCCCTCCACCCGATCAGAGAGCGGCCTTTGAAGGTTTAGCATGGGAAGCCGGTAGTTTCCCAATTGAACAAAGGTTAATAATACCCCTCCGAGGCACAACAGTTTTAGGAATGGCCGTGTCCCGGCTAATTCACTGGTAATTTTTGGCCAAACCACTCCTAAAGCCACCAATCCCAGACCGGTCACATAAAGAATGAGCCTTCCCGAACGGGAGAGTAAATCAATAGAAACCGCATAGTAAAATAGGGCAGCCAAGGCTATGACGAACTGCCCCCAAAAGAAAAAAGGAAAAAAATCCTTCTTTGCATGCTGACTTTCTTTTTCCCAGCATTGGGGGAAAGAAGGAAAAACAGGATGACGGATCGCCCGAATGGCGTTAACGAAAAGGTAAAGAAGACTGGGAAAGCACAAACCCCAAAAAATTAACCCAAATCCCCCGTGAAGGCTTCCCAGCCCTAAATCCCCGAAAAAAAATTGTGTCAGATATTCAAAACCCCGATCTACCATTCCTTTGTTTCATCCTTCTTTAACATTAATTATGAGCCTTATTCCTCTTTGAAAAGGAACCCCTACCCAAATTCCACCTCTTTGGAAAAGACCCACCCCAACTTCCCCCTCTTTGGAAAAGAGGGCCTAGGGGAGATTTTATAACCTCAAATCCCCCTTCATCCCCCTTTTCTAAAGGGGGAGAGAAAGGGAGAGTCCCCTTTTTCTTAAGGAGGAAACCTTCAAAACTTTCCCCCTCTTTAGAAAAGAACCCTCCCCCAACTTCCCCTCTTTGGAAAAGACCTCTTCCCAAACTGCCCCTCTTTGGAAAACAGGGGCCAGGGGAGATTTTATAACCTCAAATCCCCCTTCATCCCCCTTTTCTTAAGGGGGAGAGAAAGGGAGAGTCCCCTTTTTCTAAAGGGAGATTTCTATAAGGGTTCCCTTTTTTGGAAAAGAGGACTCCCCAAACTCACTCCTCTTTGGAAAGAACTCCATTCAACCTTCTCCTCTTTGGAAAAAGAACCCCACCCAAATCCCCCTCTTCGGGAAAAGACCCCTCCCCAAATCCCCCTCTTTGGAAAAGAGGGGCCAGGGGAGATTTTATAATCTCAAATACCCCCTTTTCTAAACAGAAAAAAGCGGTACTTAGGAAACGGAAGGTCCTAAAAAACTTCCTAACACCATTAGATTTCTTAAGTACCAATAACTCCCCCCAATAATAAAAAGCAAAATATAAATGAGGGCGGGTCGGGTTCCCTCAAACCCCAGGCCTTTCCAAAGGGGATACAAAACCAACGGTTGAATTCCTAACACCAAAAAAACCATGGAGTATTTCATCCCAACCAATAAGCCCGCCACCAATCCCACCATATAAAAAGAAGCGAAACGGCCGGTTTGCCAAAACCCCACCGCCAAAGCCAATGCGGACAAAAAATAGACCGAAATAATCAGGTCCACATAGGCGCTCCCTGCTTGTCCAACCACCACCGGGGAAAATGAAAAAAGAAGGGAAACAAAAAGGGCCACGCGGGGGGGACTCCCCAAACGGGTAGCCAGCGAGTAGATGGCCAGACAGCCTAAAAAAATGAGGAATAATTGAACCATGTCCACCACACGGACATCCCCAACAAAAATTAAAAACCATAAGAAAAGTAATTCCGCGTTTTGAGGATAAGCAAATTGAGGCCGCAGATCTAAAGGAAGAATGGAGATCCGGTGATCCTGGTAATATTGATAAACGGGAGGGAGATGGTATACATCATCCATTCCCCTCGGTGGAAACAGGTAGGCGGCAACACCAAGCCATAGGATTAATAGAAGGGTAAGGCCCATAAGAATTCCATTTTCCCATCCCTTCGTCCTTTCCCACCAGGTGGGGATATCTTTGCCTACTTGTTTGAACGGTACAGCAAAGTTTCTGAGGGGTATCAACCCTCTGAAAAATAAGCCTCCCAACAGGATTCCAGAAAAAAAGAAATGAATCAGTAATACTCCCCCCAGCGTCAGGAAACCCAAATGGCCCAAAAGAATTTCCACTAAAATGATTTGGGCAGTCGCCCCAACAGCAGAAGCAATCAATCGATCCACGTTTCCCTCTTCTTTAAATCCCCAAAAAGAAAAAAGAAGGAACCAGACACCAAAGATTCCAAAAGATATGATAACCAACCCAACCCAACCTAACATTTAATCCTCCTGCCCCATGCTGGAGTGGGGTCCCTTTACCTGCTGGAAAATTTGATCAAATCGGGAGGCGATATGATTCCACTCACATTTTTCTTTCACCTTTTCCATACCTCCTTGAACCAGCCGATCCCGTAAAGCCCCTTCGCATAAAATCCTCCGAATGGCCGCCGCCACCCCTGGGGGATCTCCCTCTTCCACCATCAATCCGGTCTTTTGGTCTTCTATTAAAGATGAAATCCCACCGGTCCGGGTTCCGATGACAGGGAGTCCCGAAGCCATTGCCTCGGCTAACACCAAACCAAAGGCCTCTTCTTCTCCCCGTTTCGTCCTTATAGATGGGAGAATAAACACATCACTGGCACGGTAATAGTCCGCCAATTGAGTTTGGGGGATTCCCCCTTTAAATTCAACCACGTTTTGTAGACCTAATCTTTCCACCAGTTGAATCAAACGTTTCCGTTCCGGCCCTTCACCGATTAATATCAACCGAACACTTTGAAATTCTTCACGAATAAAAGAAACGGCCTCAATTAAATAGTGAAAGCCTTTCTGTTCTGATAACCGGCCAACCCCTAGTAGAAGTACTTCATCACCCAAACCCACCTTTAATCTTGCTTCTCTTTGATTTCCGGGATGAAAAACCTCGAAATCAACCCCCATTGGAATTAAGTATACACGGTCTTTAAATTTCGTTGGAATTTTCTCTTTCAGCGTTTGGCTGTTGACCGTAATAGCGGCACTTCGGGACAACACGAAACGAATCAACCACCCAAAGGGCCCCCGTCTAAATACCATCAGGTCACTTCCATGAATCGTGGTTACCACGGGAACTTTGAACCAAAAGGACCAAAGGACGGCAAAAAGCCCTTGAGGCAAAAGCCAGTGGGCGTGGACCACATCCACCTTCTCCTGACAGATGGTATGTCCAATGGCCCATGCTTGACACCCCAGAAAAAAAGGGAGATTGACCCAGGCCATTAAATTAGATCGTAGTTTTGGAAGAATTCCCCCTTCATAACACAATTTCTCCCATCGGTCAGGGTAAAAATAGCGGAACCGGAAAATTTTTAACCCCTCCACCTCCTCTACCCTTTTTGCACCCGGGGCATGGGGGACCAGGACAAACATCTCATTTCCCTCTTTGACCAGGGAGGCTGACAACCGAAACACATAAGAGGGCTCGGTATCTCCCGACCATCGAGGAAATGTGGTGGCAAGGACCAAAATTTTCATTTTAAATTTCTACTTTGGGATTCTTCTTCCTCCTGCAGCTGGCGCCAAAAACCAAAAGCCCAGACCACCAAGGCTGAAAAAAGAAAAGGGCTGAGCAATACAGACAACGCCAAAAGCCGAAGATTCCATCGAAGTTTAACTAATATCGAACCCCATCGCACAAAGGGAATGAAAAGGGATAACAGCGGAAAGACCACAAAAATCCGTCCGGGCATGGAAAAACGGCTACGAGTAATCGCAAAAGCCTGGCCATACCGGTATTGATGCTGAAAAACCCGCCAGAAATCTGTACGGTGAAGGTGAGAGACCTGTAGTGCGGGGTCGAAAAGGTATGTTTCCCCGGCGCTGGAGAGGCGCCAGTTAAAAACCGAATCCTCCCCCGGAAAAAAATCCGTGGGAAAGGGACCGTATTTTTCGAAAACCTCCCGGCGCAGACAAAGATTGCAGGTGGGAATATGACCCGTGGGGTGCTTTGGGTGTTTGGGGGAAAACTCCTTAAAACTAAGGATATATTCAACCCACCCTGCAAGACTTTCCCGCGTCCCGTTTAAAACGGAACCCCCAATTCCTGCATAATGATCATCCGTCATTCCTTGAACCATCCCTTTCAGTAAATCTTTATCCGGGACACAATCAGAATCGATAAAGGCAATGAGTGGGGCTTGAGACTGTTTTACCCCCAAATTTCTCGCTTCACCCGGAAGGGTTTTTTGAGGAAGATGTATTAAATGAACCGATGGAAAATCCTTTTGGATCAATTCATCCGTTCCGTCATCTGAGCTATCCACCACAATGACTTCATAGGAATCCCGTGGTAGACTTTGCGCCATGATCGCGTTCAAGCAGTCACGGATGGTTCCTTTAGAACGATAACAAGGAACCACCACGGAAATCTCAATCATCATTTAAAATCGTTCCCCGGAATCTGCCCATTTTGGAAAACTGCCTCCAAGGTCAACCCCGATTAAGGTTTTATGGCCTCTCATTTTTAAAAACCTGAAATTCTCCCTCGGGAAGGGAGAACAGTATCCACACTTCACTGTTAAATCCTTCCAACGGCCGTTTTAAAGAAAAAATGATCTTCTCGGGAAGGGTTTTCCCAAATTCATTTTCCATTCCGTTGGGAACGAAAATAATGGTCTGAGAAATATCCCCCTTCAATTCCAAATGTTTTAGCGAATACCCCAATGGTGAAGAAGTTAATATGACCCCGTCGGAATGGATTTGGGAGGTGAGCCTCCGGGCAAAAAGATTGAGTTCCGGGTAGATTCCCTCATAGTACCTCTCCAAATCCGTCTTCCGTCCTGGATGATCCAGGAGAGATTTTTTTAGGAAGAAAAGCGCGTTTGAGTCTTGGAAAATCAGCATATAACGCGAATCCAGTGTGACCTCCCTTGGGGAAATGCGACGACCCAAATAAAAAAGGTCCTGATCCTCCTCCGTTTGGTGAAAAACAAAAGCATCCGGCTCCGCGGAGGGTGCTTTTTCAAAATTCCATATCCGGTTTTGAAGGTTGACGCCATAAAAAGGGGCTGTCCAAAATAGCTTTCGAGGCCCGGAAACATACACCGATAAACCCCGTTCCCCTTGGGTTAAAATTTCAAGGGGTTTTAAAACATTACCCAGGTAGAAATAGTGATAGGGTGAAGGACTCTTTCCCGCCATCCGGTCTTGGATCGCTTCCCGAAGGTCAAATTGAGGATCTCTGAAATTTCCCATGAGAATCAACCCTAAAACTGAACTAGAGATGCAAAGCGTTTTTAAAAAGACCTCCGCCCCCTGAATTTCAAAAGACAATTTGGGCCAAACCACAGCCAAAGCCAACAAACCCAACCCCGTGACAAAAAGAACCAGTCTTCCGGACCGCAACAAAAGTTCCTGGGAATGGGCATATAAAAAAAGGGCAAGTAACCCCAAGCCCAATTGTCCCCAGAACAAAGAAGGAAACCAATTGCTTCCGGTCCCGGGAACCCAACCCCCCATGGAAAATGTTTTTCCGTTTGACCAAAGGACACTGATTCCGGACCCCATAAGGTAAAGAAATGCGGGAAAACTTAAACCCCAAAAAATTAAACCATACCCTCCAAACAGATTTCCAAGGCCTGGCTCGCCAAAAAAGAAATAATTGATATTATCCACCCTAGGAATTCCTCAACTTTGTTAATACAAGGCTGTTATACAATTTTTCCCTCTTTGAAAAAGGCCCCCATTCAAATTCCCCCTCTTTGGAAAAGAGGGGCCGGGGGAGATTTTATAATCTCAAATCCCCCTCTTCGGGAAAATACCCCTCCCCAAATTCCCCCTCTTTGGAAAAGAGGGGCTAGGGGAGATTTTATAATCTCAAATCCCCCTTATTCCCCCTTTTCTTAAGGGGGAGAGAAATGGAGGGTCGCCTTTTCCAAAGTGGAAACTATCAAAACTTTCCCCTCACTTTGAAAAAAACTCCTCCCCAAATTTTCACCTCTTTAAAAAAGACCCCCCCCCAAAAAACTTTCCCTATTTTG
>Ga0302046_10000270_pt1 | contig 54749 bp, 28 predicted proteins | sample RVTome_11_FD_200261 | JGI IMG/M metagenome (GOLD analysis project Ga0302046, IMG submission 200261) | Soil microbial communities from uranium-contaminated site in the Upper Colorado River Basin, Wyoming, United States - RVT147D111 (version 2) ...
AAGGGGGTGGATCGTCACGTGGTCCACCACGAGGGAGTCCACCGCCTCACGGCGGTGGCTACGTGGTACGAACCACGAACTCCACGAGCCACACGAAACTGGGCCAATTCCGATTTCGTGTGGGGTGGAGTGGGTTCCCCATGAACCGGCATCCGACGCGGGACACGTAGCCACCTCCCGCAAGGGGGTGGATCGTCACGTGGTCCATCACGAGGGAGTCCACCGCCTCACGGCGGTGGCTACGTGGCCACCCGTGCTCGTGCGCTTGCTCCCTTCATCATGCTCCGGTTGCATGGTCCTTAACCGTCGCCCAGTTGCCATCCCACCCTGACCTGCAGGGGCCCGCCTCTGTCCTTGCCTCCAACCGGGCTCACTTCTACAGTGGAAGGCGTGGCGATTCCGATGACTTACAAGTGGTTTCCATTGCTCTGCCTGGGCGCCTTCCTGTGGCTTGCATGCCCCGCCCCTGGCGCAGCCGATCCCATGGATTACAACCGCGATGTCCGCCCCATCTTCAATAGGCACTGCCTCAAATGCCACGGAGGCGTGAGCAAGAAGGGCGGATTCAGCCTTCTCTTCGAAGAGGAAGCGCTGGCCCCGGCCGATTCGGGTGAACCCGCCATCCGCCCCGGGCACCCGGAACAAAGCGAGTTGATTCGCCGCCTGACCACCGAGGACGTGGATGACCGCATGCCTTCGGAAGGCGCGCCGCTGGCAGCTTCGGACATCGCCACCATTCGCGCCTGGATCCAGCAGGGTGCGCCGTGGCAAAAGCACTGGGCTTACCGTCCCATCCCCGAGCCGGGCCCGGCCCGGGACCTGGACGCGTTGGTGCAGGCGAACCTCGACGCGCAACATCTGGCTTTCTCGGAACCGGCGGACCGGGCCACGTGGCTGCGACGCGTCACGCTCGACCTGACCGGCCTCCCGCCCACGGCGTCCGAGGTCCAGGCCTTTGCCAGCGACACCTCTCCTGATGCCTACGCCAACGTCGTGGAACGCCTCCTGGCATCGCCGAGGTACGGCGAACGCTGGGCCGCCCTGTGGCTGGACCTGGCCCGGTATGCGGACACCCAGGGGTATGAGAAGGACAACCACCGCGACATCTGGGCGTATCGCGACTGGGTGATTCGAGCCTTCAACTCGGACCTGCCGATTGACCAGTTCACCATCCAGCAATTGGCCGGGGACCTCCTGCCCGACGCCGGCGATGCCGAGCGGGTGCCGACCGGGTTTCATCGCAACACCATGACCAACACCGAGGGAGGGACCGACAACGAGGAGTTCCGCGTGGCCGCCCTCATCGATCGGGTCAACACGACCTGGGAAGTCTGGATGGGCACCTCCTTCGGCTGCGTGCAGTGTCACAGCCACCCCTACGATCCGTTCCGCCATGACGAGTATTACCGGTTCATGGCCTTCCTGAACAACACGGCCGACGCCGATCTGGACAACGACGTCCCGCGCCTGGAGCTGTTCACGCCGCAGCAAAAGCGGCAACGCGAAGGGCTCGAACAACGGATCGCCACGTTGCGGAGCCGGTTGACCTCCTTGAACCCCGACGAGGAAGCGGCGTTTGTTCGCTGGCAACAGGACCTGAGCCGCATGGCCGATCCGTCCTGGACCGTCCTCCAGCCCGCGCGCGCCGAGGCCCTCGAGAAGGTGGAGTTGAAAGCATTGCCGGACGGTTCCCTCCTCGCCACCGGACCCAATCCCGAGGTCAACACCTACACGCTCGCCTTTGACTGGCCCGGCGAGCCCATCACCGGTTTCCGCCTCGAGGCGCTCACCGACGATTCCCTGGCGGACAAGGGGCCGGGGCGCGCCTTCAACGGGAATTTCGTGGTCTCAGAGTTGGAAGTGTTCGCGGGAGAAACCCGCGTCCCCCTGCAAAACGCCACCGCCGATTTCGAGCAGGGTGACGTCGGTCATCTGACGCCCTACGGCAAGTGGAACGCCGCCAGCGCCATTGACCAGGATCGTTTCGACCCCACGGCGGGCTGGGCCATCGGCGGGCAGTTGAGCAAGCCACATGTGCTGACCGTCGAGACGGAAGGGGACCTGGAGGCCACTTCGCTGAAGGTGGTGTTGAAGCAAAACCACGGCAATCGGGGACACACCCTGGGACGATTCCGGCTGTCGGCCACGACGTCACCGCGTCCCTTCCGATCCGACCTGGCCGCGCTGGAACCGATCCTGGCCATCCTGCGCAAGCCGGAAGCCGAGCGCAGCGATGAGGAGCGGGGCCGGTTGCGGGCCCGGTTCCAGGCGGAGGCGCCGGCGTTGCTTGCTGTGCGCGAAGACTTGATGGCCGCCGAAATCGAGCTGCGCGGCGTCCGGGGACATACCACGCTCGTGCTGGAGGAACTTGGCGGGGACAAGCGCCGCGCCACGCATGTCTTTGAGCGGGGCAACTGGTTGGTCCATGGGACCAAAGTGGAGCCGGGGATCCCCGGTGTGTTCGGGCCCGGTTCGGGAGACACGCCGCGTGATCGACTGGGCTTGGCCCGGTGGATGGTGGGCCCCGACAATCCGCTTACCTCCCGGGTCATGGTCAATCGGTTCTGGGAACAGCTTTTTGGAATCGGCCTGGTCGAGACGCTTGAGGACTTCGGCAGCCAGGGTGATCCGCCATCCAACCAGGCGCTGCTCGACGCGCTGTCGTGGCGGTTTCAGCACGAGATGGGTTGGAGCGTCAAGCGGCTGCTGCGTGAGATCGTACTGTCGCGGACCTACCGCCAGAGCTCCCATGTCACGCCCGGGCTGTTGGAGCGCGATCCCTACAATCGCTGGCTGGCGCGCGGTCCGCGTTTTCGTTTGCCGGCGGAAACCGTTCGGGACCAGGCGCTGGCCGCCTCCGGGTTGCTCAGTGACAAGATGTATGGCCCCAGCGTGATGCCCTTCCAACCGGAAGGGGTGTGGCAGGTGGTCTATAGCGGTCAGCAATGGCAGACCTCGCCCGGGGAAGACCAGTATCGCCGCGCCCTCTACACCTACTGGCGGCGCACCAGCCCCTATCCGTCGATGATGGCGTTCGATGCGCCAAGTCGGGAGTTCTGCACCAACCGCCGCATCCGCACCAACACGCCGCTGGCGGCGCTCGTGACGTTGAATGATCCGGTCTATATGGAGGCGGCCCGTGCCCTGGCCCGCCGCATGCTCACCGAGGCGGGGCCTGCCGAGGAGGATCGCATCCGCTTTGGAGCCACGCTGCTCCTGGCGCATCCTCCCGGGGCGGAGGACATCGGCACCCTGCAATCGGTCCGGGCCAGGGCGGCCGCCCATTTCGCAGCCCATCCCGAAGCCACCCAAGCCGTGGCTGACACCCCCGAATGGGCGGCCTGGACGATGGTGGCCAATGTGCTCCTCAACCTGGATGCCACGGTAACCAAGGAATGACATGCACCTGACCGAAGAACTCAACCAGGCGCGGCTGGAGTATGTGACGCGCCGCCATTTCCTGCGGCGTTGCAGCAGCGGGCTTGGGGCGCTGGCGCTCACCTCGATGCTGGGGCCGCGCGCCGGCGCCGGGCCGGAACACAACGTGCCGCGCGACCTGGCGGATCCGATGACGGTGCTGCCGCCGCATTTCGCCCCACAGGCACGGCGTGTGATCTACCTGCACATGGCCGGATCGCCGTCGCAGTTGGAGTTGTTCGAGCACAAACCGGAGTTGAAGAAGCTCGATGGCCAGAAGTGCCCGCAGTCCCTGCTCGAGGGCAAGCGCTTCGCCTTCATCCAGGGCGTGCCCGACATGCTCGGGCCGCAATTTGACTTTCAACAGCACGGGCAATGCGGCGCCTGGGTTTCCGATCGCCTGCCCCACGTCGCGTCGGTGGTGGACAAGTTGACCTTCATCAAGACCCTGCACACCGACCAGTTCAACCATGCGCCGGCCCAGTTCCTCCTCTACAGCGGATCGCCGCGCCCGGGACGTCCGGCCATGGGTTCCTGGGTGACCTACGGGTTGGGCTCGGAGAATTCCGACCTGCCAGGGTTCATCGTGCTGGTCTCGGGCGGCAAGACGCCCAGCGCGGGCAAGACGCTTTGGGGCAGCGGCTTTCTCCCCAGCGTGTACCAGGGGGTGCAGTGCCGCTCGAGCGGGGATCCGATCCTTTACTCCTCCAACCCCGCCGGCGTGGACCGCGACCTGCGCCGCATGACGGTGGAGGCGATCAACGAGGTCAACCAGCGCCAGTTCGAGGCGGTGGGCGACCCCGAGATCCTCACCCGCATTGCCCAGTATGAAATGGCCTTCCGCATGCAGGTGTCGGTGCCCGAAGCCATGGACATCGGGCGCGAGCCTGAGTCGGTCCACCAGGCTTACGGGACGGAGCCCGGCAAGAACGCGTTCGCCAACAACTGCCTGCTCGCGCGGCGCCTGGCCGAGCGCGGCGTCCGCTTCATCCAGCTCTATGACTGGGGCTGGGATTCGCACGGCGCAAGCAAAAGCGAGGCGTTGCACGGCGGCTTCCTCGACAAGTGCCGGTCCATCGACCAGCCCATCGCCGCCCTGCTCAATGACCTGGAGGAGCGCGGCATGCTGGACGACACCCTCGTCGTGTGGGGCGGGGAATTTGGCCGCACACCCATGCGCGAGAACCGCGGCGGGCGCGTCATGGAATTCGTCGGGCGGGATCATCATCCCTATGCCTTCACCGTGTGGATGGCCGGGGGCGGCGCGCGCGCCGGATATACCCACGGCGAGACGGACGAAATCGGCTACTACCCGGTGCGGGACAAGGTGCACATCCACGACTTCCAGGCCACGCTCATGTGCCTGCTCGGTTTCAACCATGAGAAACTGACCTACTACTTCCAGGGCCGCGACTATCGACTGACCGATGTCCATGGCAAACTGGTGCCCGCATTGATCACCTGAGCCAATCGGTCGGAGCCGCGCGAGGGAACCGATTGCAGGCTCTGGGCATCCCGAACCCGATAATCACATGAAACCGATCCTGGGCGTAGTCCTGTGTCTCCTCTCCACGTGCGGCCTGCGTGCGGCCGAACCCGGCGCATCCACACTTTCCACGGCGCTACGCAGTGCGGTGGATGAAGCCGTCCAGGCGGAAATGACGGCCCAGGACCTGGTGGGGGTGGCGGTGGGAGTGTTGCGCGACGAAACGATCGCCTATCTCCATGGATATGGATGGGCCAATCGCGAGGCCCAAACGCCTGTCACCGCACGCACCGTCTTCAACTGGGCCTCCAATTCAAAGCCCTTTATCGCCGTCGCCGCCATGCAGTTGGTGGAGCAGGGGAACCTCGACCTGGAGGCCGATGTGCGTCGATATGTGCCGGAGTTTCCCGGGAAGGAACACGTGATCACGGCACGACAGCTCCTCTGCCACCAGAGCGGCATCCCTCATTACCGCAACGGTCGGATTATCCCCTGCGTGGATGGCGCCCCAACGGAACCGCTCACTGAGCTGGATCCTGTCGTCGCACTCTGCCGCTTTGCCCTGTCGCCACTGATCTTCACCCCCGGCGATCAGTATGAGTATTCCTCCCACGCCTATGTCCTGCTCAGCGCCGTCGTGCAGCGGGCGGGTAACGCACCCATTGGAGACCAACTGGAGGCACGCATCATCCGTCCGCTTGGTCTGGAATCCTTTCAGCTGGATCTGCCTTATCATGGCCAGCCGGACTGGGCCACCGGCTATCGCCGCACCGGCACAGGCAAGGTGATGCCCGTCGAGGACACCGCCCACTTCTGGAAACACGGCGCGGGCGGGTACAAGTCCAGCGTTGCCGACTTCGCCCGCTGGGCCGTGGCCCTCCTGAACCATGAACTGGTCGGGGCCGATGCGGAGAAGCGGTTGTGGACCGCCCAGAAGCGAAACGACGGCATGACCACCACGTACGGACTCGGGTTCTCCGTGTCGGGTCACGGCAAGGCTCTCAAGGTGTCCCACAATGGGGGGCAGGATGAGACCAAGACGCGCCTGGTGCTGTATCCGGGGCAGGGGCACGGAGTGGTGGTGATGAGCAACTGCACGTTTGCCGAGCCGTCCAAGATCGCCGCCGCCATCGAGAAGGTGCTGGAAGGCGCCTCCAAGTAGCCGCCGAGGTTACGAGGTGGAACGTGATGCGGACGGTCACGACCGGGATCCACCGCCTCACGGCGGTGGCTACGGGGTCTGTCCAATCACCATCGATCCGAAGTAGCCGCCGAGGTTACGAGGTGGAACGTGATGCGGACGGTCACGACCGGGATCCACCGCCTCACGGCGGTGGCTGCGGGGTCTGTCCAATCACCATCGATCCGAAGTAGCCGCCGAGGTTACGAGGTGGAACGTGGTGCGGACGGTCACGACCGGGATCCACCGCCTCACGGCGGTGGCTGCGGGGTCTGTCCAATCACCATCGATCCGAAGTAGCCGCCGAGGTCACGAGGTGGTCCCGGTTTTTCAGGAGTTTGTCTTCCGGCGATGCGCGATGCGGTAGAGGCCGGGCAGCACCAAAAGGGTGAGAGTGGTGGAGGAGATGATGCCGCCGATGACCACGGTGGCCAGGGGGCGCTGCACTTCCGCGCCGGTGCCCGTGGCCAGGGCCATGGGGACAAATCCCAGCGCCGCGACCAACGCTGTCATCAGCACGGGCCGCAGCCGGATGAGGCTCCCCTCGATGATGGCCTCGTCCAATTCCCGCCCCTCCTGGCGCAGGCGGTCGATGAAGGAGATCATCACCATGCCATTGAGCACGGCGACGCCGGACATGGCGATGAAACCCACGGCCGCCGAGATCGAGATGGGGATGTCCCGCAGCCAGAGCGCGGCGATGCCTCCGGTCAGGGCCAGGGGCACGCCGGTGAACACGATCAGGGCGTCCTTGACCTTGCCCAGGCTGGTGAAGAGCAGGATGAAGATCAGCAGCAGTGCCATCGGCACCACGAGCTGCAGGCGTTGCGTGGCGGAGATGAGCTGCTCGAAGGTCCCACCCCAGCTCAACCAGTATCCTGCCGGCAGGGAGACGCTCTCCCGCACCTGTTCCTGGGCTTCCCCGACGAAGCCGCCCAGGTCCCGTCCCCGCACATTGGCCGCGACCACGACCCGGCGTTTCCCGTTTTCACGGCTCACCTGGTTGGGGCCGATGGTGGTCTGGATGGAGGCGACCCGGTGCAGGGCGACGGACCTGGGCTCGGGGCCGTCATCTGAACGGGGCGCATGGGAGGCGGGCCGGCGTTCATGTTCGGGCAGGGGAATGGGAAGCTGGCGGAGGACCTCGGGATCCTGCCGCAGCGATTCGGGCAGCCGGACCACCAGATCGTGGCGGCGATCCCCCTCGATGACCTGTCCGGCCGTGCGCCCGCCAATGGCGGTGCCGACCACGTGCTGGATGTCGGCCGCGTTCAGTCCATAGCGGGAGAGGGCCTCGCGGTCCGGCACGACGGACAGTGTGGGCAGACCTCCGATCTGTTCCACGCTCACATCCGCGGCGCCGGGAATGGCGCGCAGGATGCCGGCGATCTCCTCGGCCGAGGCCTGGAGCTGTTCCATGTCGTCGCCGAAAACCTTGACGGCCAGATCGGAGCGGACGCCGGAGATGAGTTCATTGAAGCGCATCTCGATGGGCTGGGTGAACTCGTAGTTGTTGCCGGGGACCTCCTCGGCCGCCTCCTTCAGTTCCTGCACGAGCTGGGCTTTGGGTTTGCGCGGATCGGGCCAGTCGCGGCGCGGCTTCATGATGATGAAACAGTCGGCCACATTGGGCGGCATGGGATCGGTGGCGATGTCGGGCGTGCCGAGCTTGGAGAAGACCGTCCGGACCTCGGGAACGCGGGAAAGGCGTTCCTCAAGCAGGTCCTGCATGCCGACGGCCTGGGTGAGGCTGGTGCCGGGAATGCGGAGGGCATGCATGGCGATGTCGCGCTCGTCGAGGCTGGGGAGGAATTCGCGCCCCATGCGAAGGGAAAGGATGCCGCTGGCCAGCACGAGGTAGGCGGCGATGGCGAGCACGGCCAGGCGATGCCGGAGCGCGGCGGCCAGCAGGGGGCGATAAACCGCCTTGGCCAGGCGAAGCAGCACGTTCTCGCGTTCGGACACGCGTCCGCCCATGAGCAGGGCCACGGCGGCGGGAATGAATGTCAGGGAGAACAGCATCGCCCCGAGCAACGCCATGGCCACCGTCAGGGCCATGGGCCGGAACATCTTCCCCTCCACCCCGGTCAGGGTGAGGATGGGCAGATAGACAATGAGGATGATGGTCACGCCAAAGATGCTGGGGCGGATCACCTCGCGGGAGGCGCGCCGCACGATGGTGAAACGTTCCTCCAGGCTCAGGACCTGGCCGCGGCGCCGCTGCTCATCGGCCAGGCAACGGACGCAGTTCTCGACCAGGATCACGGCGCCATCGACGATGAGTCCGAAGTCCAGCGCCCCGAGGCTCATCAGGTTGCCGCTGATCTTGTTCTGCACCATGCCCGTGACCGTGAACAACATCGAGAGGGGGATGACCATGGCGGTGATCAGGGCGGCGCGGATGTTGCCCAACAGGAGGAACAGCACCACGATGACCAGCAGCGCGCCTTCCACCAGGTTGGTGCGCACCGTCGCGATGGTGGCGTTGACCAGGTCTGTCCGGTTGTAAACCGTCCGGGCCTCCGTGCCCGGCGGCAGGGAACGGTTGATCTCCTCCATGCGGGCATCCACCCGGCGCGCCACGTCGCGGCTGTTCTCTCCCATCAGCATGAAGACGGTGCCCATGACGGCCTCCCGCCCGCCCAAGGTGGCGGCCCCCGCGCGGAGTTCATGGCCGATCCGCACCTCGCCCAGGTCGCGGATCCGCACGGGGCGCCCACGGCGGTTGGTCACGATGATGTTCTCGATCTCCTCGATGGTCGAGACACGGCCCGGGACGCGCACGAGGTACTGTTCGCCGTGCCGTTCGATGTAGCCGGCGCCGATGTTGTCGATGTTGCGCGTCAACGCCTCCAGCACGTCGTGGAGTGTCAGTTGCTGCGCCTCCAACAGGTCCGGATGGGGCGTGACATGGTATTGCTTGAGGAATCCACCCACCGCGTTCACCTCCACCACGCCCGGCACCGTGCGAAGCTGGGGCTTGATGATCCAGTCCTGGATCGAGCGCAACTCGATCAGTTCCCGGGTGGCATCGGCGCCACTTGGCGGAACCTTTGTCCGGGCCACGACGTACATGTAGATCTCGCCCAGGCCGGTGGCGATGGGGCCCATGGCCGGCTCGATCATGGCCGGCAGCAGGCCCTTGATCTCCTGCAACCGCTCATTGACCAGTTGCCGCGCAAAATAGATGTCCGTGCCGTCCTTGAACACCACCGTGACCTGGGAAAGCCCGTAGCGGGACAGGGACCGCGTGTAGTCCAGTTGGGGAAGGCCGGCCATGGCCGTTTCGATGGGGTAGGTGATCTGCTGCTCCGTTTCCACCGGCGAATAACCGTCCGCCTCGGTGTTGATCTGCACCTGGACGTTGGTGATGTCCGGCACCGCATCGATGGGGAGATGCCGGAAGTTGTAGATGCCCAGGGCGGCGATGGCCAGGGTGGCCAGCATCACCAGCCAGCGTTGGGCGACCGAGAAATGAATGACGTGCGCGAGCATGGCGGGTCAATGGTCGTGGCTGGCGCCGGATTTCAGGATGTCGGCCTTGATGAGGAAGCTGTTGCTGACGACCAGGGATTGGCCGGCCTCCAAACCTTCCTTGATCTCGACCCATTCGCCATCGCTGTGGCCGACCTGCACCGGTTGGGCCTGGAACACGGTGCCGTCATTGAGAAAGACCACGTCCCAGTCCCGAAACGTCTGCAGCGCCGAGGCTGGCACCGCCACCGCCACCGCCATCTCGCCGACCGCAATGGCGGCGGTCACATGCTGGCCGGGACGGTAACGGCCATCCGGGTTGGGCACTTCCAGGCGCGCAATGAACGTCTGGCTTTCCGCATTGCCGACCGGGGCCACCAGCGCAATGTCCGCTCGGTCCCGTTCCGACGCGCCGTCCAGGACGTAGCGGACCGCCTGCCCGATCCGGACGCGGGAGAGATGCTCGAAGGGAACGTACAGATCGATCCAGACCCGGCTCAGATCCGCGATCTCGTAGATGGGGGACCCCGGCTCGATGAATTCACCGACGGCGCCCCGCAGATCCACGACCTCGCCAGCCTGGCTGGCCCGCAGTTCGAGCGGACGCAGGGTTTCATTCACCTCGATGACGGCCAGCACATCGCCCGGCGCCACCCGGTCCCCGATGCGCTTGCGCAGCTCCAGGAGGATGCCGCCGAAGCGCGGGGTCACATGGCTGACACGGTGCCGGTCCAGGAGCACCCATCCCTGGGCCCGCAGGGTTTCCAGCAAGGTGTGCGGACCGGATGTGCCTAGGACCACGCCCGTGGCGGCCTGCGTCTCCGCAAGCAGTTCCGTCCGTCCCTCGTATGACTCAAAGGCCCACTCATGGCGTTGCCCGTCGTGGACCGCCTCGACCAGGACGCGGAAGGAGTGCGGTTCCTCCACCGTCTGCAGGCCGCGCAGGTAGGGATCGTTGGGTTCAAAGCGGATGGTGTCCATGCGTCCGCCAAATCGTTCCAGCCGGATGGTCAGGCTGATTTCCCCGGGCGGCATGGGGTTGCCGTCGTGGTAGGGATAGACCCGGAACTCGGGTGGCACGCCGGACTCGAAGATGGTCAACTCCAGGGAGAAGTGGTCCGCCTCCAGGAGACGGCCTCCGTGCGGTCCCCTGGGTTCATCGTGATCCTCTTCTGCTCCGTGGCCATGGGCATGGTCATGCGAGTCGTGCATGGCGGCGTCGGCCGCGGCGGTGGGCGCAGAGTGCATGAGCCACCAGGTGCCGGCGGCGCCGGCCAACAGGACGGCGGACAGGATGATGAGTTGCTTTGCGTTCATGGCTGGGTTGGGGCAGGGGTGGACGGGGCGGGGGCGGGGGCGGGGATGGATCCGAGCAGGGCCTCGATGTCGAGGCGCGCCTGGTGGCCGGCCACGCCGGCGCGCAGGGCGCGGAGTCGCAAGGCGAACAATTCCCGTTGTGCGGCCAGCACCTGGAGCGTGCTGAAGCGACCCTGCTCCAGGAAACGGAGCGACTCCTGGTGGGCTTGCCGGGCGAGGGGCAGCAAGGTGTTGTCGATCGCCCCAAGCTCGTGGCGGGCGGATTCCAGGCGGGACCAAACCTGGGTCATCTGCGCGCGCAACGACCTCAGGGCGGCCTCCTCGAGGGCGCGCGATTGGTCAAGGCTGGCCTCGGCTTCCAGGATGGCGCCACGGTTCCGGTTGATGAGCGGCAGCGGAAGGGAAAGGCCCAGCACCATCGCGTGTTCCCCGGGGCCGTTCAACCAGCGATACCCGGCTTCCACCGCCAGGTCAGGCCGGGTGCCCAGCCTCTCCAAGGCAAGGCGTGCTCCGAGCTGCTCCTGTTCCGCCCACTGGCGCGCGATGTGGGGATGGTCGCGCAGGTCTTCCAGCAGGGTGGACAATTCCGGAAGGGGCAAAGGCGTGTGGAGGTCCCCTGCAAGGAACGGGGCATCAAGGTCGATGGCCCCCCATTGGGCGGCCAGTCTTCGCGCGGTTTCCTTGGCCCGCCGACGGGCCAGGTCCAGGTCCAATTGCGCCGTGCGAAAACCCAGGTCGGCCTGGATCATGTCCAGTCCGGAACTGGCTCCGGCATCGCGGCGCTGCTCGGTGGTGTCGCGAAACCCGGCGGCCAGCGCGACGGCCTCCTCCTGCAGCGAAACCTCCTCCTGCGCCGCGAGCGCATCCATGAAACGGGAGGCGGTGACGGCGATGATCTCCAGCCGTGCGGCTTCATAGTCGAGTTCGGCGATGCGACGCCCCGGTTCGGCGGCGGCGCGGCGGCGGTCGCGGCGTCCCCACAGCTCGATCCACTGGAGGATGCCGAGGGTGAGCTGGGATTCGTCCACGCCGGAGAACGGTCCGGTGCCGAAGGCATCCTCGAGTTCCACGGAGAGCTCAGGATTGGGGATGGCCCCGGCGGTCACCACCCGGGCATCCATGACCTGGCGCGCATGATCCAGCGCGGTCAATTCGGGATGATGTTCGAGGGCGCGGCCGAGGGCCTCGGGCATGCGCAAAGGAGGGCTTGCGGGGGCGGATGCCGCGGGCTCAGCCAGGCCGGCCAGGGCGTGGCTGGCCGCAGCCAGGAGTATCAGATAGGCATTTGTGTGCATGAGATGGCATCGGTCCAACAGGGAAAGACAATGCCGCGCCGATCGACGGTGCTACCAGCTCGAAGGGGCGGGCGATACGAAGGGGGATTTATGCGCGGAATCCCGGTGCGCGGGGAGAACCCGAGAGCTGAAGCCCGAGGGCATGGAAGGCCCGGGCCTGGGGGGTGTCTGGAAAGGGAGAGGCCGCCTCCGGGGCCCGTTCGGAGAGATGTTCCCGGGGGGGTGAAACACGTTCCATCGCCACTGCGCTCTGGCAAGCCTTGATGAGGGCTTTGGATTGGACCGGCAGGAGGGTGTTGGACTCAAACTGGCAGGAGGCGCATGCGTCGTGGGAGGAATTCGCATCCCCGTGAGGGGCCGAGGATTCGCACGCGGCATCGGCCTCCAGCCATTCCGCAGCCTCCAGAAGGCAATGCGAGGAAGCGGGGAGCCAGAGGAACCCAAGCAGCAGAGCGATGTAGCGGTAGGCCATCAACGCCGGGCATCATGCGGGCGTGGCCGGATGAAATCAACCGTCAAAAGTCCGGGCACCTTGGGATGGGCGTGATTCGAAGTGGGTGGTATTTCCATGCCATACAGGTGCAGGGCTATGAATAGAGTAGGAGTAAGTCGCTTCCCAGACGCTACGCGGGAATGAAGGCTGCGCAGCGGGTTGCATCACAAGGTAAATCATGGGCGACGAGAGCACCCTACATCGAACCCTATCAAAGGCCCCTCACCCCAGCCCTCTCCCGGGGGGAGAGGCCTTCGACGAGCTCAGTCGAGCGGAGACCCGTCCACTCCGGGGAGAAAGACCCTTGCGCTCATCTCTCTCGCCCATCCCGGCTCGCTTTTCCCTCTCCCCCCGGGAGAGGGTCAGGGTGAGGGGCCCCAGCAAAACGACAACATGTGGGTCGTTCTGCTTGGGTAAAGGGTAAGAGCAGGAAGCCCATCTTACTCTTACTCCTACTCTTACTCTTTTGGTCACCCACTTGGAATGGTACCGTGCATGGACAAGCTGGGTCTCGCGGTTGCGTTAACATGCCGAGGAGGCGGGAAATGGATGCGCCCGATATGTGCGTTCCTTGTACTCAAAAAAGTCAAAATCGGCCGGATGTGCCGTTCCGCTCATATCCTGGCAGGCCATGCCGACGAACGCTCCGGTGAAGTTCGGCTGGCCCATGGCGGATGCTTCGTCCGAGAGGATGCTGGCGTCAAACTGCTGAGCCAGCCAATTCCAGTCGCCGTCCACGCCTGCCACACGATAGGCGAAGCAAAGTCGTTCATAGTCCACTTCGACGCGCAGGTGCACTGGCTTGCCCGTGGGGATTGCAATGGGCGGCGTGAAAGCATCGGCTTGCGCCGCATCTGGGAGGTGGGTCATGACCGCAAGGAATTTGCCGATCGTTGCATCGTGCGAAACGTAGAGGTAGTGGAATTTCGAGGAGTTGTAGTAACAGGCAAGCCCGGCGAGTTGCTGGAAATGGTTGGGTTCGAACTCAACCACCGTCTCTGCGCTGAAGCAAAACGATTGCTGCCGGCGGGCGACGAGTGATTGGTTGAACAGGGATCCGATGGATTCGCGGCCCATGAGTCGAAGATGACCCGGGCGCGCGGAGAGGCTGAAGATGTCCTCGGGATGCGGGGTGCGCAGCCACTGGAAATCGATGGGCAGTTCCGTTGTCTCGAAATCCTCGCGAACGGGCTTTTCGGCAAAAGGGTGGGGGGGCAACTCCGGCGCGGGTGTTTCAATGGTCGGAACCCCTTCCCGATCCAGCGTGCGCAGCCAGCCATCCTCGCACCAGGTCATTTTTTGAATCGCCGTTTCGCGTCCCAGAATGCAGCGACCGCGATTGCGGATGGGCCGCCCGGCCAGATAAACCATGTAGGTTTCACCGTTCTGTGTCTCGACCAGATCGGCGTGGCCGGAGCGTTGCAACTCGGAGTCCGGGCGATGCCGGGCCGTTAACAGGTGGCCGTCAGGATGGATGGCATACGGGCCGGTAATCCTTCTCGACCGGGCCAGAAGCACCGCGTGGTCCCAGTTGGTCCCGCCTTCCGCGGTCAGCAGATAGTACCAGCCATCGCGTTTATAAAGGTGCGGTCCTTCGGTCAAGCCCAGGGGTGTGCCCTTGAAAATGTTCACGCGCTCGCCGATGAGGGTTTGCTTCTCCGCGGAGTATTCCTGGAGAACGATGCCGGCAAATCGATTCGTTCCGGGGCGATAGTCCCAGAGCATGTTCACGAGATATTTGCGGCCGTCGTCGTCATGGAACAGAGAGGGATCGAATCCGCTGCTGTTCAGGTAAACGGGGTCGGGCCATTCACCATCGATGGTCGGGCTGGTAACGAGAAAGTTGTGAAAGTCGCGCATCGACGCCCCGCTGACGCCGCCCATGCTGGACCGTCCGAATCGTTTAACGTCCGTGTACATCAGCCAGAACCGGCCGTCAGCATGCGTCAAGCAGGGCGCCCAGATGCCGCAGGAATCGGGATCGCCGAGCATGTTGAGCTGGCGGGCGCGACGCAACGGTCGGGTGAGCAGCCGCCAGTTCACCAGGTCGCGGGAGTGATGAATCTGCACTCCGGGAAACCACTCGAAAGTCGAGGTCGCCACAAAGTAGTCATCCCCGACCCGCACGATGGACGGATCGGGATTGAAGCCGGGAAGGATGGGGTTGCGGATGAGTTGCATGGTGCTCGCTCTAGAGTTGCCGCTCCTTCCAGCCGCGGGTCAGCTTGTAGAACTGCAGGCAGACCAGAGCCAGAGTGGCGGCAATCACCGTCGAGCCGGCGAACACAAAGACGATGCCGAACAAGGCGCGATCGGTTTGCTCTACGTTCGCCTGGTAGCCGAAGAATCCCAGAACCCAGCCGGTCAAGCTGCCGCCGATGGCGTTCCCGGCTTTCAGGGCGAATAGGTGGCCGCCGCAGAACATGGCCATGGCCCCCTTTCCCATCGTTCGGACGCCGTAGTCCACCGTGTCGGGGACGGTGGAGAAAAGGATGGGCACAAACATCATGTGAAAGAAATTGGAAAGCATGGTCATGGTCAGGGCGGGGAAGATCCACTCTCGTGGCACGAAGAACAGCGATGCGTTCAACACGATGGTGCCGCCGAGGGCGACCTTCATGACCTTCACCTTGCAGAAGCGCTTGATCAACCGGTTCGCGGTGACCGCCCCGCCCACTCCCGCGAGCATGGTCAAGCCCAGAAACATCGAGAGCAGGTTGCTCGTTTCACTGAACGTCCCGGTGAGATTGTTGATCAGGTAGTAGTTGACGAAGTAGGGTTTCGCGGCGCTTTGCATGGCCCCGCGCGTCATGATGATGAGAGTGGCAAAGGCGATGATCAACCACTGTGAATTGGTGAGCATCGCCTTGATGTCCTGGAGTGGGTTGGACTTCTCCAGTTTCTCATCGTGGTAAATGTATTCCCTGGTAAGGGCGAAGCAGCCGATGAAGCAGAGCGCGCCGATGATGGCCATGATGATCATGGCGAGAGGGAAACCCAATTGATAGTCCGCGGGTTGATCGCCGCCACCCAGGAGTTTGGCGAGGGGGAAAATCGAAGTCGTCACAAGGAAGCCGCCGACCATGGCCATCGCGAAACGCCAGGTCTGAAGATTGGCCCGCTCTTCACTGTCCTCGGTCATCACGCCGCCCAGTGCCGAATAGGGGATGTTGACGGCCGTGTAGGCGGTCATCAACAACGCATAGCTGATGTAGGCATAGACAAGCTTCGTGCCCATGCCGGCACCGGGTGTGATGAACGCCGTCACCGCGAGGATGCCGTAGGGGATGGCGACCCAGAGCATCCAGGGACGATAACGCCCGTGCCTGGAACGCGTGCGATCCGCGACTGCGCCCATGAGGGGATCGGTGATCGCATCAAAGAGCCGCACGACGAGCATCAGGGTGCCGGCCGCCGCCGCCGTGATGCCGTACACGTCGGTGTAGAAGTAGAGGAGGACGTTGATGACGGCCTGATAGACGATGTTGCTGGCGGTGTCCCCAAGCCCGTACCCCAGCTTTTCCTTGAAGCTTAGATTCTGCTTTGCCATGGCTGTTGTCTCCCGTGCCGACCGCTAGCAAGGCAGCCAGCACGGAGACGCTGTGAACGTGGGTGAAGTCCGTCCGGTCCCATGCCCGCCCTCATTCCGCTGCGGGGGGACGGCGTGCATCGGGTCCCTCATATTCATCGAACGGCTATTCGGCCCATCCTTCCTTGTCGGGTTACTTTGCAACTCCACGCACGCTCAGGGTGAAGCGTCTCAAGGGATTCTCCTGAGCGTCGAAAGGGCGAGAGGCTCCTTCGTGTTGGGAACTGACTTGGGCATGAATCGCCAAGCGCCGTCAGGCAGTTGGTCGATGCGCTGGCTGGTCTTGGGATCGAGTTCAACCAACCGGATGTAGCCGAAATAGGAACCGTAAACGAGCCAGAGCCGGCCGTCGTTGGGATCAAGGAACACCCCTGGATCGATCGCGTTGCAGTCTTCAACGCCGTCAGACGACGCCACCACGCCGCCTTCCTCCCATTTATAGGCCGGCGAATCCGGATCGAGGGACCTGCTCCAAATCATGTTGATGTCGGCCCTGGGCTGCGCTCCGACATTCCGCGCAATATACAGGCAGTAACGATCGCCCAGATGAATCGCATCGGGAGCCATCCCGCGCCGTGCCGGCGTCACCCCGCGTTGCCAGGTCCAGCCATCCTCTGAGATCAGAGCGGTACCGCCCGTGCCGTAGGTGTGGTAGGTGCCGTCGCACACGACCAGAGTGGAAGGGTCGTGGATGCGCACTTGACCTTCGAGCGCACCCGCGGTCCAGACCAGCGTCAGAATGGCGGCAGCCGAAAGGATGGATTTCATGGGAGCTAAGGTGTCGGTGTGCAAGGTCATTTCGGTCCGGGTGTCAATGCAGCTAGTCGGGTGTGCCTGCCGGCTCGGTGGCCACGCGGATGACCGCATCGAAGGCCGGTTTCGGCCGGTTGTCGCCGTCGAACAACAACGGTGTTCCAAAGCGCCGCCATGAAACGGCGTCATTCACGCCCCAGAAGGTCACCATTGGCACGGAGTCGCGGTGCTTGACGAACGCCCTGAAAATCCCGGCGTAGGCGTCGGACAGTCGTTGGTCGGCGTCCGTCACCTGGCCACCCTCAGTGGCCGAGCCGTTGGCGGTAATGTCGGCTCCCGTGCCCCGCTGCCCCCCGGCGGCGGTGTTGATGTCGAGTTCTGTGAGGTGGATGGGCAAGCCGAGGATTTCCATCTCCGTCAGCGCCTGATCCATCGTTTCAAAGGTCGTTGCCACATTGACATGGGCCTGGGAGCCGATGGCCATCACAGGGACGCCTTGCTCCTTCAATGACTGGATCAGCGTGATGAGCTTCTTGCGCTTCACCGGGTTCTCCAACCCGTAGTCGTTGTAGCGCAGAATCGCGTCAGGATCCGCTTCGTGGGCGTAGGCGAAGGCTTTGGCGATGAAGTCCGGCCCGATGATTTGGAGCCAAAGCGAGTTTCGAAGGATGTTGGTGCCCTCCCCATCGGCAAGGGCCTCGTTCACCACGTCCCAGGACTTGACCCGGCCCTTGTAACGGCCCACGACGGTGTGAATATGATCACGCATCCGCTCGAGCAGTTCTTCCCGGGACGCACGGGGTCCCGTGTAGCCGCGCCGAGCACCACCGAAGCCACCTCCAATCCTTGGGCGGCCGGGCGGATTGGCGGCGGGTTCAACGGCGCTTTCCGGCGGTGGGTTCGTGCCCGCGAACACCCAGTTGGGCGTCTGGCTGTGCCACACCAGGGTGTGGCCGACGAGGTACATGTTGTGGCTCTCCCCGAATTGGACAAAAGCGTCGGCCGGAACGAAATCATAGCCGTCGGCACCTTCCCGCGGATGGATCAACTGCCACTTCATGTCGTTCTCCGCGGTGATCTGGTTGAACTGTTCCTTGACGAGAGACATGTCCTTTTCAACCAGCTCCCGGCTTCGGCGACCTCCTCCGGTGCCGGTGGCGATGCTGCGGTTAATCGCCGTGCCGACCATGAAGTGATCCTTGTAGGCGTCCTTGAGCGAGGCGGTCGCATCGGCGGGCCGTGCGGTTGACGCCACCGCAAGCAGCATCGCCGTGAGGAGGCCGGCCCGGAAGGTGTGATGTGAGTTGGGGCTTTTCATTGTTATCTTGGTTGGAGCTTTTTGAATGGATGCCGGGCCTGCCCCCGGCGACGAGGAGAGGTGGGGGTGCCTGATCTCAAGGCGACAACCCGATCTTGAGATCCTTCACTGGAGCGCCCGTTTCATCGAGAAAACGCATGGCGCCCTGCCAACTGTTCTGTTCGTTGATGATCTTGAACACGACGACGTTGACGCCTTGGTTCAGGTGAACCTTTCCCTTGTCCGCGTCGAGCTCAAGAGGGCGCGCATCCTGATAGGCGTAGATGTCCTTTCCGTTCAAGTAGAGACGTCCCTGGTCATTGCTGCCCAACGCCATCGTCAGATCCGTCCGCTCCCTGTCGCACTCGATGTAGGTGACCATGTAACCGGCGGCACGGTCATTCAACGAGTCCAGTATGGCGTTGAAGTCGAAGTAATTCGTCGTGGCGGTGATGTGTTTCCAGGTCAGTTCCTTTCCGCCAATGGTGACTGTGTCGCCAGCCTTGGGGCGAAGGGCCGCCTCGCTCCTGACCTGTTCCTCGAGGATCAAATCTCCGCAAGGGCGTCCCCCGGGCAGAGCGATGGGAGCCAGCATGATCCAGTCGCGGATGTAGCCCTTGGAGTCGGGGCTCAAGGTGTCGGCCGCATGGGCCTCCGACAGGCAAAGGCCCAACAAGGCCACGATTCCGATCTGGGCAACGTATGTCTTCATCAATCGTCTTCGTCTGATTTCAATCCGCGCTCCGAACTCCGGTCCCAGGGGCAGGCGTTTCGTCTGAGCGTTCCTTCCTCAAGGGGACAGAGTCGGGCGTGTTTACTCGAATTGGCTCGGCTTCTGCACGGGCACCGTCACGCCATCCTTTGGCGGTGTGGTCAGCGTTTGCAGGAACGCCAGAATGTCCGCCAGTTCCTGCTCTTTCAACAGCACGCCGACTGGCGGCATGGGCGAAATCTCCAGGTTCTCATATCCCTTGGCCAGGGTGGCATTCGGATCCATGAGGCTTTCGGCGATGTAATCCTTTTCGCCGCGGACGGCAATCCCGTCGAGGATGGGGCCCACCGCGCCTCCCTTGCCGCCAACGGTATGGCAGGAGGCACAGGCCGCCGTGGGGCTGTTGTGGAACAGGTCCTGACCGCGTGCCGGATCGCCGGCCGTTACCTGCACCTTGTCCTCCCCGACGCCGGACACCTCGTGGATGCGCCCCAGCAGGGTGAGGGCGTCGTTCAAGTAGCTGTCGCTGGTGTTGGCGGCGATGCGCGGGAGTTGCGCGACGACGGTTTGGATTTCGGGGATGGTGGGAAATTCCGCGAGTTTCACGAAGGCCACCTGGCGCGTGAGCAGATCCGGGTCCTGAATCACGGGACTGCTGAAGAACAATTGGCGACCGGCGTCGTCCGCGGGCAGGGCGTGAATCGCGTTGCGGCGCAGGGCGGAATCCTTGTCGAGCAAGGCCTTCTGGTGCGTGTCCTTGTCAAGCGCGCCGATTCCTTCAAGCGCCCAGAGGGCATGGATCGCGCCCTTGCCACCGGCGCCGGAGGTCACGCGCTTCCTCAGCGCCGGAGCGGCGTCCGTCCTTTGGTGGTCCACGATCAGGCGCTGGGCCGTGAGGCACCAGAACTGGTTGCCACTGTCGAGTGCCTGAACCAGTTCATTGGGTTTCGCCCCGGCGAGGGATGGGATCGGGCTTTTCGGACCGTCCTTCCAGACGACGCGGTAGATGCGGCCATGGGACTGGTCACGCAGATTGTTCTCGGTCATGTAGGCGCCGCCTCTCCCGGTCGTGGCCTCGATGCCGGCCGAGCGGACATTCGGCGTCGGATTGTGCTGAATGACGAAGCTGTAAAAATCAATCACCCAAATGGCGCCGTCCGGACCGACATCGGCGAAGATCGGTGACATCCATTCGTCCGAGCTGGCCAGGAGATTGAATCCATCGCTCGCCTTGTAGCCGCCGCCCTCCTGCTCAATATCCATGATGCCTATGAGCTTGGCGGTCGGTTCGGTCACCAATGCCTTGCCCTGAAGGCGTGCCGGCAGTGCATCGCTGACCATGAACGCGTGACCCGCCGCCGCCGTGTAGCCACCAAAATTATCCACCATGCGGACGTTGGGTGTATTGGGATGCATGCGCATCCCCCCGGCCATCGAGCGGGCGGACGGGATGCGCCGGACCCGGGCACTGCTTTGGGCTCCTTCACCGGGAGAGTTGGTGCGAAAGCCCAGGCGCCTGCCTCCGGCGTTGCGTTGGGTCGGGGTCACCATGTAAGCGGGCAGATAGCCGTAGAAGGTCGGGTTGCCATTGGCTGTCGAACCGAAGGTGTCGCCGTAGGCATTCTGGCCGAAGCCCCATGTGTTGTTGTTGAACTGATGCAGAAACTGCAGGGCGGAGCCATCGGCCTTGAAACGAAAAATGCCCTGGCCGAACTGGAGGTCCTTGCCGCCGACGTTGCCTCGGAAGCTTGAATAACCCACGGCACCGTAGAGCCAGTTGTCAAAGCCCCGGCCGAGATTGCTCTGCATCGCATGGGTGTCGCCCGTCCCCCAGCCCGGAAGAAGCACCTGGCGGAGATCAGCCTTGTCGTCCCCATCGGTGTCCTTCAGGAAGAGCATGTGGTGCGCTTCCGAAACGATGATGCCGTCGTTGACGAACACCAGCGCGGTCGCGAGGTTCAAGCCATCGGCGAAGAGGGTGAACGTGTCGGCCTTGCCATCGCCGTCGGTGTCCTCGCAAATCTTGATGTCCGCCTGGCCCGGCTCGCCTTCAGGAACCAGTCCGTGGGGATAATCACGGGCTTCCACCACCCAGGCGCGTCCCCGCTCGTCCCATGCCATGTAGATGGGTTTTACGATGTCGGGTTCGGCGGCGAAGAGTCGCAGGTCGAAATCCGCCGGGACCTGCGTGTAACGAATGCTCTCCTCCGGATCGAGTGGGGCCTGGAATGCGACCGGCTCGGGCCGGCGCTCATAATTCGGCACCTCTCCGGGCAGGCGCCGAAGCGGGGGACGCGAGGCGACGAAGGCTTCCCAGGCCGTCCGGGCTGTCTGGCTGACGCCGCCGAGAACCGCCTCCCGCAGGGCGGTGTCCGCGGGCCGATGGCCGTCGGTGTACTGGATCCACCCGTTGCCCGCGTTCTTGAATCGGTCGAGCATCTTCTGCTGTTCCGCCCCCAACTCGGCGTCTGGCATGACCTGCACCACCGCGTCGAAGTGTTTCAGGTAGGCCTCATCGAGATCAGATGCATCGGCGCGATGATCAACATAGATCGCCTCCGGCGCCAGGGTCTGGCCGGGCAGATACACGTAGTTCGTTCGTGAGCCGCCAAAACGCCGTCCGCCGGATTCGGTGTCTCCGCTATTCATCGGGCCGAGATAGAGAACATGGAGCGGGCGAGGGGTGGTCTCCGCGGCGAAGGCGTTGCAGGCCAGCAGCCCCAAGGCTAACAGCATCAGCTTGTGCATTGGTTTGTTCATGGGAGTCTTCTTCATGATTTCAGCGGACTTCGTGGGACATCAACGGACGGTATATCCGCTTTTCAGTTGTTGAACAACAGCGGAGCGAACTCTCGCAGGCTGCGCCGCCACGACTGCCACTCGTGGGCCGTTTCCGGAGAGACATAATAGCGGCAGTTGACACCCGCTTCCTTCAGGGCATCCACCGCCGCCTTGGGGTCTCCACCCCGGCGGTTGCCGCCGACTTCACGGCTGCCGTAGCTGACGAAGACGAGCTTGTTGCTCTCCTTAAAGGCCGTCATGTCGGAGATGTCTTCGGGACGGATGGTCCCGCCGCTGAAGAGGCCAATGTGGGAGAACATGTCGGGATTCTTCAGGGTGATCATCTTGGTCTCCATTCCCCCCATGGAGAGTCCAGCCATGGCGCGATGGGGCTGATCGGACAGCGTGCGGAAGTTGGCATCGATGAAGGGGATCAGTTCCTTGACGAGAACCGTTTCAAAGGGCTCTATGCTGAAGTTTCTCAACCCGCCCATCCGCGTTTCATTCGTCATGCCATAGATCATGACAATGATGAACGGCTTCGTCCCGCCTTCCGCGATCAGGTTGTCCATGATCAGATCGGCACATCCTTGAGCCCCCCATCCGTATTCATTTTCACCCCATCCGTGCTGCAGATACAGGACCGGATAACGCTGGTCCGGGCTCAGATCATAGCCCGGCGGCGTATAGACAAACGCGCGGCGCATGGAGTCGGTGCTCTTCGAGTGGAAGAAGAGCTCCCGCAGCTGCCCGTGCGGCACGTTCCTGAGCGCATAGAACGCCTGGTCGCGGGCGGGAAGCTCGACGCCGCTGCCCCAGCGCATGGCCCCGAAGAACATCATGCTGTTCGGATCCGGGACCTGCGCCCCGTCAATGTTGATGGTGTAATAGTGGAAGCCCTCGTCCAAGGGCCGCGTATAGCCAATCCAGGCGCCGTCCTCACCCTTCGTAAAGGTGCTGCTGTCCCGGAAGCTCACCGTGACACTCTTGGCCTCGGGCGCCACGATGCGGAATTTGACGCGGCCTTCCGAGTTCACCTGGGGAAACTCCTTGCCCGGCTGGTTGGAGGACGCCGGCTTCCAGTCGTCCGCCGGAACGTTGTCCTGGGCAAAAACCAACTGACCACAAAGCACCGAGGCCAGCACGAGAAGGGATTGTCTTTTGTTCATATGGTTTGGGGGTTCGTGGGATGGGGCATGCGGCTCGAAGATAGAGGGACCATGCGGATTGTCGAGACTGTAACCCATGTCTGTGCCCGCAGCCCAGGGCGCTTGACAAAGTCGGCACGGGCGCCTGTGGCGCAGGTTCTTGCTCTTACTCTTACTCGTCTCTGCAGAGTAAGAGCAAGAGCAAGGGCAAGAGCACGACTCGTACGGCACAAGACCCCCGGAACCACTCAGTCCCGGGGGCCTTGTTGCTACGTGTGGTTGTGTTGATTGTTGGCCGGCCGGTCAGGGCCGGTGCAGGCGGAAGAACTTCGGGGTGCTGTCCGGCCTGTATTCGAACCGGAAATACGCGTTGATCTCCGCGGGGGTGGCCTCGATCACGCGCCAGTTCGGCGCGGTGAGGCTGTCGCTTTCCTCGACCCGCAGGGAGGTGTCGATGGCGGGCCAGGTGAGACGGATGACGCCGTTGCCGACGTTCTCGCCCACCAGGATCCAGTTCAGCGCGCCCAGGTCGGCGGCCGGGACCATGGCCACGTTGTCCAGGCCGCCGGTCGCGTTCGGATCGCCCAGATCCAGTTGGATGAGCAGGTATTCCAGGTTGGACAGCACCCGGATCACCTCCTCCTGAGTGGCCGGTTGGCCGGTGTAACCGTTGATCCAGCCGGCGGACTCGGTCAGGACCACGCCGAAACTGGTCCAGTCGGTGCCCGGCATCCCGTCCAGGCTGGTCATCAGCATGAGGTTGTCGCCGTAGAGCAGGACCACGGGGCTCTGCGTGGCGCCCGAGGTGGTGGACACCATCATGGCGAAGGAGAACAATCCGCCGTAGTAGTCGGACCGGTCACCGAGGAAGGTTGCCGGGGCCGACCAGAACCAGGTCGAGCTGGTCTCGCCGGATTCGGACGCGATGTAGCCGCCGGCCTGACCGCCCGAACCCATGTGGGTGGGGGCGGTGCCGTCGGAATAGCTGAGCAGCATCCAGTTGTCGCTGCCGCCATCGAAGCTGCTTTGCACACCCATCGTGGCGCCCACGGTGACGGTTTGCGTGAACACGGCTTCATTGCCGCACGGATCCAGTGCCTGCCAGATGCGCGTCGCCATGAGGGCGTTGTCGCCCAGGGCATTGGTCACGGTGCTGACCACGATCAGCGAAACCGCTTCGCCGCAGTTGTCCAGGGCGACCGGCTCGATGAAGTCCCAGTCGGTGCCGGGTGCCACCATCCGTTCGGTCTCCCCGGTCAGGACCGGGGCGGTGGTGTCATCGACGATGATTCGTTGCATGCAGGAGCCCGCGTTGCCGCACTCGTCCATGGCGATCCAGGTGCGCAGGATCGTGTAACGTCCCGGGCAGATCTGGTCGATGATCTCGTCCCCGCCGTGCATGATGGTGATCTTGCCGCCGCAGGCGTCGCTGGCCTGGATGCGCGAGGCGTCGGGTGCGGGGATGTCCGAGGCGCATTGGACAATAACGGCGGGCACTTCAAGATAGGCCTGGGCCCACTCGGAGTGGTTGCCATTGTGGAAGGCGTGGTTGAGCAGGTCGGCGAGCTTGTTGAGGCTGCTGTAGCTGTGTCCCTCAGGGAGGCCGAGTCCGGCCAGGGCCTCGTTGGCCGCGGCGAGGATGTCGCGAACGGTCAGGCCGCTGAGCGAGTCGCCGTCGCGGGTATAGACCAGGTCGGGGAAGGTGTTCGGCCCGATGCCGATGATGCCCAGTTCGTTGAACCGCATGTTGATGGTGAGGGTCAGCGTCTGGGACGCGAGTTCACCGCGCTTCTCGCCATCCGAGGGGTTTGTCGCATCTTCCTCAAGAGCCCGGCTGGTGCCGCCGCCCTGGGAGATGAACCGGCGCAGCGTGTCCAGGCCGGAGGCCGTGGGTTCCCAATGCAGGCCGTTGGGCGCTTGGTCGCCGTTGGAGGGGTCATGGATGCCCACCGCGATGCCCTCAGGGAAGGCGGTGTAGTAGTTGGCCATGAGGATCTCGGCCGGCGTGCCGCCGCCTCCGTAGCCGCCTTGCGAGTAAGTGGTGGCGACCACGCAGCTCAGCTCGGGCGGCGTGTTGTCCTCGACGCGGATGACCTGGATGCCGGTGGCTTCATTGCCGCAGCCGTCCTTCACCGTCCAGGTGCGGGTGATGATCCGGCTGGCGCCGCAGAGACTTTCCACGTCGTCGTGATAGGACGCGTTGACGCCGCCGCAGTTGTCGCTGCCGGTGGCCCAGCCGGTGGCGTTGGGGCTGGTGTTGGCCGGGCACTCGAGCGTCAGGCCGTCCGGCGCCTCGATGGTCGGCGGGGTGGTGTCCACCACCGTGATGAGCTGCACCGCCGAGGCCTCGTTGCCGCAGGCGTCGCGGGCGGTCCAGGTGCGGCGAATGAGGCTCGAAGCGGCGCAGTCGCCGGGCACAAGCTCATCGTTGAAGCGGATCTCCGGCGCGTTGTCGCACGCATCCGACGCCGTGGCCTGGCCGGTGAGCGCCGGGTCGCTGGACTCGTCACACTCAATCGTCAAGTCGGCAGGGACGACCAGGAGCGGCGCGTCGGAATCCTGGACCATGACCTCCAGGCTTCCACTGTTGAGGCAGGTCAGCCTGGTGGTGGTCAGTTCAAGGGTGAAGGGCCGGGCACAGTCCTGGCCGGCCCGGACCATGACGGTCCGTCCGTCCGCCGCGCCTTCAATCTCGCCGTTGCCTGAGATGCTCCAGGCATACCCGTCCATCCCCTCCGGGCCGGTGAAGGCGTGGAGGGAACCTGGGCACAGATCCAGGGTCGGTCCCGCGATCTCGGTGGCGGGGAGTTCCCGCACGGTGAGCAGAATCTCATCGGTGGACACGCATCCGTTCTCCTGGTTGACGGTCAGGCGCAGCAGGGCGCTGGCTCCGGCGACATGGGCTGCGGTGTCGAGGGAGGCGGGATCCTCGATGAGGGCGTCCCCTTCCACCACGCTCCACTCGGTGGAGGCGACGGGGAAGAGGCCCTGCGAGGCCATGCCCTTGAGGTGGAAGGGTGTGCGGTCGCCCTCGTAACAGGCGATCTGGTCCTCGCCGGCCTGGGCGCTGGGGCCGATGGTCAGCCGGACCTGGATGGGATCGATCAGGTCCTCGATGGAGGCGTTGCTGGACTGGGAGGCCTTGGTCTTGATCATGATGGTCTCCACCACCAGCGACATGCAGGGGTCGAAAATGCTCAGGAGTGCGGTCAGGTCCACCGAGCCTTCCGCGAAGGCGTAGCGGTCGTATTGGTCGCCGCCGAATGCGCCGTACGGGACGGCGATGCTGGAGTTGTTCAGGGCAGCCAGGACCCTGCCCGCGGGGATGGATGCGGTCATGTCCACGTAGGTGTAGCCACCGCTGCCGTCCGGCTGCCAGCTCCAGACAAAGAAGTCGGCCACCTTGCCGCCGCCGGTGAACGCGAGGCTGAGCAGGAGGTCGTTGACCGTGCGTCCGCCGTCCGGGCCGGCCGAGGCAAAGGTGCGCCCCTCGTCGTTGTTCCGGACGAGTCGGTTCTGGAGAAACTCAAAGTCGATGTAGGAATCGCCGCTGGTGCTGTAGCGATCCGCGGCCACGGTGCCCCAGATGTGGCCTTCCGAGTCGGGCGCGATGTGGAACAGCACGTTGTTGATATCGGTCTTCGAGGAGGATTTGCCGAAGGCCCATGTCCAGTCATTCGGATCATCGAACCATTTGTGGCCGCCGCCAAAGATCATTTCCCCGGAGGAGTCGTTGTAGGGATCGACCATGTGAATGGTGGCCACCGGATTGATGGGGACACCACTGGCGTCCATCACCGACCCGCCCGTGCCGCCCGGGTTCGCGACCCAGTCGCCCTCGCCGGGGTTCGGGGAGTTGGCCAGCAGATCGCCGTCAATGGCAAAGCCGCCGATCGGCGGATCGGACGGCGACACGCCGGACGGCGGAGGTGTGCCGCCCGTGGCGGCGTGAAGCGACAGCGCCCCTGAAAAGAGGGCTGCGCACAGCAATGACAGAGGACGAATTCGTCGCCTCCATGAGGTGTAGGAGTTGCTCATTGGATTGGTGTTGCAGTTGCCTTTTCCGGGTTACGCACACACTGTCCGTTCAGTCGCAAGATTGAGAAAGGCGAAGACCTACGTCCCGCAGGTTAGGGGAAGCACGGTGCTGAAGGGGGCGGGGATTTGCGGAAGGAGAACCGGGGCCTTTCCTGAGACGGACCGGAGGGTGGGTTCATGGGGAGCCTCCTGTTCCTTTCGGAACGGCTCACGGCCCATGATCCGTGGCAATGGTCTGTAGCCGCGATCCTGCAACGGCGGGGTCGCGCTTCGAACACGTGTCTCCGTGGAAACGCGACTTAAAGATCGCGGCTCCAGGGAGGGAAATCCCCCTCTTCATCCAGAGCCCGGTGAAGCTTCGCGCTGGCCAGTCTAGGGAGTCTGCGGTATCACGGGGCCATGAAGCCTTTCCTGCGCCGACTGTGCATCATCTCCTTGTCGTTCCTCGCCTGCCTGGGTTTGCTCCAAGGGACGAGCCAGGCGGCCTCCCGGCCCAACGTGATCCTGGTCATGACCGATGACCAGGGCTACGGCGACCTCTCCATCCACGGCAATCCCGTCCTCAAGACGCCTCACCTGGACCGGTTGCATGGCCAGAGCGTGCGATTGACGGACTTTCATGTCGCCCCCATGTGTACGCCCACGCGCGGCCAGTTGATGACCGGCGTGGATGCCCTTCGCAATGGCGCCATGAACGTGAGCAGCGGCCGGACCTTGCTCCGGCCGGAGTTCCCGACCATGGCGCGCGTTTTTGCCCACAACGGCTATCGCACCGGCATCTTCGGCAAGTGGCACCTGGGCGACAATTATCCCTACCGTCCCCAGGATCGCGGGTTCGAGGAGTCCATCTGGCTGCCTTCCTCCCACACCCCCTCCGCCGCGGACTATTGGAACAACGACTACTTCGACGACGTGTATTGGCACAACGGCCGGCGGGAACCTTTTGACGGGTATTGCACCGATGTCTTCTTTCGCGAGGCCATCGCCTGGATGACGTCCTGCGCGGACCGGGGCGAACCCTTCTTTTGCTACCTCCCACCCAATGCGCCCCACGGACCGCTCTTCGTGCCGGAACGCTACCGGGAACCCTACAAGGACCAGAAGCCGGCCATCGCCCGGTTCTTCGGCATGATCGCCAACATCGACGAGAACATGGGCCGGCTCGAGACGTTCCTGCAGGAGTCCGGTTTGCGGGAGAACACCCTGTTGATCTTCATGACCGACAACGGCACGGCCACGGGGGAAACCGTGTTTAACGCGGGCATGCGCGGCAAGAAGATCAGCCTCTACGACGGGGGGCATCGGGTGCCCTTCTTCATGCGATGGCCGGGAGGCAAGCTGCGTCCACCCGGAGATGTCGCCTCGCTTGCCCAATGCCAGGATGTGCTGCCGACCCTGGTGGAGATGTGCGGGCTGGAGGCGCCGGCGCATCCCGCATGGGACGGCATCAGCCTGGCCGGTCTGTTGCGCGGGGGCGCCGATCCCGACCCGGACCGCAAGCTGGTGGTGCAGTTTAGCCGCATGAACCAACCCCGGCCTTGGGAAGGCGATGCCGCCGTGCTGTGGAAACAATGGCGTCTGGTGGGCACCAATGAGCTGTATCACGTGGGACGCGACCCGGGGCAGGAGCGCAATGTGTTCGAGGATCATCCGGAAATCGCACGGACGTTGTCCGACCATTACCGCACCTGGTGGGGAAGGATTGCTCCGCGCGTGCATGAGTTCAGCGCGATTCATATCGGATCCGAGCAGGAACCTCTGACCATGCTGACGCCGTGCGAATGGCAGGACGTGTTCCTCGACCAGGCCGCCCAGGTCCGGCGCGGCCTGGCCCGCAACGGGGATTGGAGCCTGGAAGTCGAACGAGCCGGGACGTACGAAGTGTCGCTCCGGCGCTGGCCCTTCGAGGCCGACACGGCGATCGTGGCCGGGTTGCCTGAGTATCAGGGAGTGGATGGAAGCTATCCCGTGGGCAAGAGCCTGGAGGTCACGAAGGCCCAGCTGCGGGTCGGCGGCCACGAGGAAACTCGTTCGGTCGGAGAGGGCGACAAGCAGGTGGTCTTCCGCATGCCTCTGGCAAAAGGGCCCACCACCCTGCGGGCGACGTTCCTGGACGGCGCGGGGAACGAAGTGTGCGGGGCCTACTATGTGTACCTGCGCCGGGTCACTCCCTGAACCACGAAACCGTCGCCACCGACGTCAGGTAGCCGCCGACGTCAGGTAGCCGCCGAGCTCAGGTAGCCGCCGAGCTCAGGTAGCCGCCGACGTCAGGAGGTGGTCCGTCTTTCGACCCCGGCGTTCGCGTGGTTCGTGGACCCCAAAAGGTGGACCACGAAAGACACGAAGCACACGAAAGGGAAGATGCAGGCTTTCGTGTGTTTGGTGTGGTTCGTGGTCACCCGAATCATGGTTGCCTGAGGTTATTCGCTCTTGAGGCGGAAGAACTGGCTGGGCTGGGTGGGGGAGACCTCGACGGGGCTGGTGGGTCCGGCGGGGTTCCACGCACCGGAGACGGTGTCCGAGGATTCCAGTTGGAACATCGGATCGAGCCAGTAGAGGAGGAAATCGCTGCCGAAATTGACCATCTTCAGTTCCGGAGAGGGGGCACCGATGAGTTCCAGGTCGAAGCTGATGTCGGAGGAGGTGTCGCTTTCCTGGTGGACTTCCACGGCGATGACGTTGTCGCCCGGCTGGAGCAGGGAAGCGCTGGCGGTGAACGGTTCGTAGGCGGTCTCGGACGGAGTCAGGTCGGTGGCGTAGCTAAAGTGGGTCGAACCCGGAGGGACGTTGCCGTCCCGATAGACCTCGGTGCCGTTCAGATAGACGACCGCGCCATCGTCGCGGCGCACGCCGAACTCCAGGATGCCGATCATGCCGGGATCGGCCACGGTGATGGTCTTGCGGAAGTAGATGGTGGGATACCGGCCGGAGTCGGGGCCGATGTCGATCATGGTGGCTTCATTCCCGTCGCCGTTGCCCAGTTCGGCAGGGCCTTCCGGCCAGGTGGAATCATTATAGGAGGTCCCGATCCATGCGGTGCCGAGGTCGAGATTGAGGTTGTTGTATTTCCAGACGGAGCCCTGCGCGATGAGCGACGTGTCGCCCGAACCCGGGGGAATGCCGACCAGGGCGAGGTCAAAGTGCAAGTCGGAGGAGCCGGCGTCATCCTGGTGCACTTCGACGGCGATGACATTCGCACCTGGGAGCAGAGCCGTGGCGGGGATGGTCTGGGTGAAGTAGGTGGTTTCGGAGCCGGTGTTGCCGCCCGAGAAGGTGCTGTAGAGGATGGTGCCGGCCGGCATGTTGCTGCGCCAGACCTCGGTGCCGTTGAGATAAACCACGGCGCCGTCGTCGCGCCGGAGCTGGATCTCCACGCCTTCGTATGTCGAGGGATCCTCCACGACCACGCTGGTGCGGAAATAGATGGTCGAATGACGGTTCGTGCTCGGGCCGATGTCGATCAGGGTGGCGTCCACGTTGCCGTCCCCGTTGCCCAGGGGGCCGGGACCACTTGGCCAGGCCGAGTCATCGTAATCGGAGGCGCGCCATGCTGTGCCGAGGTTCTGGCCGAGGTTGTGGTATTTCCAGGTCGATCCCTGGGCCAGGATGGTGTGGTCCGGCTCCTCGGTCGCGCCGGTGTTGACGTAGTAATAGCTGATGGCACCGGTCAGTTCGCCGTTGACCGGCTGGCTGAGGCTGACCCGGATCAGGTCCAGATCGCCCGGGTTGGCGACGTTGACCGGGATGAACTTGACCGTTTCACCCGGCGTGAACGTGAGGGTGCCGCTGTCGAGGGTGGCGGCGGTGTGGTCCTGCACGCTGTAATGGACCGAGACCGGCTGGGTGGTGAAGCTGCTGAGACGGACGGGGACACCTTGGCCGAGGGCGGTGTAATCGGACTGGCTGTTCCAGGTGGCGATGCCGATCCCGACCGGCGCGGTGGTGGGAGTGGTCATGAACGGTGCCAGGAGGCCGCCGTCGATGGCCGGGTTCCACAGGACGTTGTTCGGGTGGAGGGGGTTGTCCTGGGTGACGAGGTTGTTCTGCACGTCCATCTGCCCCACGCGGTAGGTCCAGTCATCCCAGTTGTAGCCCCACACGTCCCGATAGTTGTGGAGGATGAGTGAGTTGGAGACCCACATCTGTCCGTTGTAGGTCCAGTCGTAGTTGTCGCCGAAGCGGGCGCCGACCGCGTTGCCCGTCAGGAGCATGTCTTCACCGTGACAGAGCGGGCTGTTGGCGCTGTCGCTCCAGCCGCATTCGAAGCCCTGCCCGCTGTTCATGGCCACGGTGCGGTAGGTGTCGGTGACGCGGCCGCCGCCCGACCAGGCCATGGCCTCGTGGAGCGCCGCCTCGAGCCAGCAGTTGCTCACCACGACCGTGCCGGCGCCGCCGGACCCGGAATCGATGGCGTCGTCCTTGGCGAAGCCGATCAGGGTGTTGAGCAGGATGTGGGTCCCGGTGGTGAAATAGATCGCGTCGTAGTCGGCGTCCGCGATGTTGGCATCGACCTCGCCGTTGTCCTCCGGAAACTCGATGACGGCGGCATGGTTGAGGATGATGGTGCCTCCGACATACTCGCCGGCGGTGATGGCCTTCTGGAGGAGGGTGCGGTCACAGGTGACGTCCGAGTTGTATCCGTTGGCGACTTGGCCAGCCGTGTTGATGACCGCGCTGTTGGTCAGGGCGGCCGAGGACCCGCTGTGCACCATGAGCACCGCCTGCTCCGAGCGGTGACTGGCGCCGGGTGAGAAGCTCCAGCTCGTGGCCGAACCGCCGCCGGCCAGGATGGCGCCATGCGCCACCAGGGAGCCGCCGCGCATGACAAACCCGCCCCAGGCGTGGGTGTGGACCTCGGGGGTGACTCGGTTGGTCGAGGTCAGGACCACGGGGCGTTCCAGGGTGCCGTTGATCACGACCGAACCGCTGTTGGTGATGTTGACCCCAGGATCGATCTTCACGATGGCGCCCTCCTCGATGTTGAGGCTCGAGCCGGCCGGCACCGTGATGCTGCCGTTCAGGTGAATGCGCGAGTTGGCCGCCCAAGTGGTGTTCCCCACCAGATTGCCCGCGACCGGTGTCCAGGTGGTGGCGGCGTCGATGTTAATGGTCTTGTCGTTGGCCAGGGAGAGCAGGCGGGCCGCGTAGTCGAGGGTGCCCCCGTCAGTGGCGGGTGGGAGAAAGCCGGAACCGGCGCCGCGTAATACCCGCACCGGAGCGTCCTCGAATCCGGCGGCCGTGATGTGGCCATTGACGCGCACCTCGTTGTCCTGGGCATCGCGCACCCAGGCCACCACAGGGATCTCCAGTCCCTGCGGGTAATCCTGCGGCACGATCAGGTCCAGACGCGCGCCGACCAGCTCGGCCGCGGTCGAGCTGATCAGCGGGTAGGGGGTCCACTCGATCAGGCCCCGCTCCGGCGTGCCGCGGTTGTTGGAGAGGATGATGAAATGCACGCCGTTGCTGCTGGTGGCGCCCCCGCCGGAAGGTGTGCGGAAGGCGGACAATTCATAGAAATCCATTCGGGTCACCACCTGGGGTGTGCCCACGGGAACCGGGTCCTCGTTGAGGGTGGCGGTGATGTCAAACCCGGGCTCGCTCACCACGGTGAAGGTGGCTCGCGCGTAATATTGGCCCTCATTGACCACGCCAGTAATGGTTTGGGCCGTGAGGAGTTGGGTGGAAACGGCGAGGATCGCAAGGACACGCCATCCGAACGTCAGGACGTCTTTATGCATAATTGATGCGATATAGTGTGGGCATTTCCGGGAAATCTCAAGTCCAGAGAAGGAGTCCCGTGCCCCATTCCCAGGACCATTGGCAAAGTCGGCACGGGCGCCTGAGGCATAGATGCTAGCTCCTACTCCTGCCCTTTCCCCGAAAAGAACGACCCACATGGTGTCGTTTTGGCGGGCCCCTCACCCCAACCCTCTCCCGGGGGGAGAGGGAGCAGCATGCCCGGTGGAGGGTACGGGTTCAGATCGAACGTCTTTCTCCGCGCGGAAGCCGATCCTCCCTCTCCCCCCGGGAGAGGGTTGGGGTGAGGGGCCTTTGAATTCGTCGTGCAAGATTGCAGGCCCTTAACTCCACCACGTTGCACATCGAGTTTCTTAAGAGGCGGAACTACAAACAGGCGCCGCACCTTCGTGGATTTCCATCGCTTCCAGTCCCCACGGGGGCTCTGGGTTGAGACGGTAGGGGTCCTTGATTCCGCCGAGAGGGAGAATCCGGATTCCATGGCGCCGTGGGCGACGGCCTTGCAGCGTCATGGCCCGGCTGGTTAGGAACCGGACGACTCCGGCGGGACACGTGCATCCTTCGGCGCCGCAGCCGAAGGTCGCAGATACTTCTGGTAAAGAAACGAAGCCACCATGGCCACCACCGCCACGCCCACCAATGCGCCGACCCGGTAAAGCTGGTTCAGCGACGCCAAGTCGTGCAGGAACAGCTTCAGCAGCGTGATGCCCAGCAGGCACAGCCCGGCGTAGCGCGCCGCCCGCAGGTTTCGGAAAATGCCAATCGTGACCAGCATCAGCGCGAACAACGCCCACGCGATGCTGTAGGTCATGTCCCTTCCGAAATGACCGCCGAACTGAAACGTCAGCACCCTCGTCCCCGGCGCCGTGAAGTAGTCCGCGATCTCGATGTTCATGAGGAGGAAGCACAGCACCGTCCCCAGCGTGTAGAACAATCGACGCGGGTCCCTGCCCAGGATCAGGTGGCCCGGCGGCCGCGCCAAACGCGCGGACATGAAGAGACAGCCCGCCACCAGGCCGTAGGTCCACAGATACCAGTTGAAGAGGGGAACCGCCGCGCGCGGGTGATAGGACAGCACCGCGGGGTTCAAGGCCAGTCGCACAAAGGCCACCACGAGCAAGGCCACTCCCACGCCGCGCAGGCCGGGATGCGGAACGCGGAAGTAAAGCCAGAGAAGGGCCACCCCTTCCAGCGCCCAGGCCAGTGTGAGCCATTGCCGTTCAAACTGGATGGGGAAGATGAGCGAGATGAACCACAACGTGGCTCCGCCAAAACAGGCCAGCACGGCATTCCGCCCCGGATGGCCGAGGGGCACGTGCTTCCAGCAGCCCGCCAGTGCCGCCAAGGAGGGCACCACGAACAATGCCGGCACCAATCCCATGAACTCGTTGGGCCAGGCCCTCAGGACCACGTTGTAATGCAGGATGAAATGAAGCGGACCCGAAAGCGCCGACGCCATCCAGAACGGCATCCGGTCCGCCTGGCCCCGCAGGCACACAAACGGATATCCCGCGGTCGCGACGTAGAAGGCCGTGTACCAGAACAACGGCAGGAGCGCATTCGCCTCCCTGAACAGGCGCACATGCCACGCACATTCCAGTAGGAACACGCAACCCAGTCCGATCAATGGCAGCCAATCCCATCGCCATCGGCGTGACACCTCCAGCAGGAACACCAGCAGCCCAAGGGCCAGGGCGAACACCGGCGTGGGATTGAACAGGGGCAGACGCCCCACCACCATGATCAGGAGAATGAAGGGAAGCGCCGCCGAGAGGGCCGGGATCTGGGCTTGGACCCGTTCCGGAGTCCATCCATCCGGCAGATGGGCGCAAAGAACGCGGTCCAATTCGGAGACCTTTCCCTTGTGGTGCAATTGCAGGAGGACAGGCACCATCGTGTGGACCACCGCAAAGACCAAGTACATGCCCAACCCCCAAAGCAGCAGCGGCTCGGTGAGATACCAGGCGGTCCACGCACCAAGCAGGACGAAGATCATGCCGCCCCCAAGCAGATGAATCCGGCGCAGGCGCTCACTCAGCACCGACAACGCGACCAGGCAGGCGTCGGCCCCGAACAAAAACAGCGCCAGCACCACCGGGCGGGCCCCCAGTTCGGCATGCAAGAGCAGGAACGAGACATAAACCAGGGTGAAGATGGCCAGCCCGGCCGCCGCTCCTTCCAGCCACAACGTCAGTTGCCCCCTGCGGCGGGCCCAGTAGCACCCTCCCAGGTAGAGCCCGTCGAATCCAAGCAGGATCACCAGGGCGATCCACACCTTCGACACCTCAAAGAAGCTCAACGTCCACCCCGCCTGCAGCAGGAGCGTCCCCGCCGCGGCCGCCAGGTTAAGCCAGTCCCAGCGCCGCACCGACGCCACCGCCAGCAGTCCCAGGTCCAGCAGGGCGATGTAGCTGAACAGTCCGAAGGGATGATCCTGTCCGGTGGAAAGCAGGACCGGCGTCAGGAAGCCCCCCAGCATGCCCAGGACCGCCACCACCATCGCGTTCAAGCGGACCGCCAGGAAAAAGGCCGCCGCTGTGATCAACGTCATGAGGCAGAAGGTGGGGACGGCGCCAAACAACGGGAAGTGATAGATGGCCCGGCAGGCAAAGGTCACCGCATACAGGATCACCACGCCGGTTGCACATAGCGTGTGGGCGGTGACCGGATAGTTCCGCCGCGTCAGGACCAGCCCGCCCGCCATTAAACCCATTCCGGCCAGAAACCCGATCGTGACGCGAATCCAGGGCGGGACGAGATCGTGATCGAAGGAATACTTCACGAAGAATGCCGCAGCCAGGAACAGAGCCAGGCCGCCCAGCCATGCGAACAACCGCACCCCCATGAACTGTTCCCAGTTGATCGGCTCCTTCCTGCGCTCAGGCACCGGCCTGGACGGAGGAGGGGAAGCCGGGACCGGTTGCGCTGCTTCGGGAGTCGGCGCCTGCTGGAGGGCCGTCGCCAGATCGGGCAGGAGAGGCGGTGAGACGTGCGACGGTTTGGGCCCATGTTTCGGTTCAGGCGCGGACTCCGGAGGCGGGAGGAGCTCCGCCGCGGAGGATGTTGAGGGGTCTGAAGTAGGCGTGGAGGACTCGGTGCCGGGTTGCTGCGCCTGAGGGGTGGAGCTCGCTCGTTCGCGCAGGGAGTTCAACTCGTGTTCCAGTTTGAGCAGGCGCTTTTCGGCCTCCTCCAGCCGGGACCTGGTACCCAATCCCATGAAGAAACCCACCAAGGGCAAGGCCACAACCACCAGGATCACGAGTGCGATGAGACCTTCCATGCGAGCTTGCGGGCGAGGGTGTCCTGAAAGACGAGCATTGGCGAGGCATTCCTTTGGGGGGGGGCGCACCACCAAACGGGGTGCGTGGCGCCCAGGGACCTCGAACCGATCTTCACATCGGACCGATCCGGCAGATCCGACGGATCGGTCCGATCAACTCCGTTTCATGGGGAGCCTCCATCTCCAAACGTGTTTGGACGCGCATTGGGACCTTGAACCGTACCCAGCAAAGGCCCCTCACCCTTGCCCTCTCCCGCGGGGAGAGGGAAGAGCGAGCCGGGATGGGCGAGAGGGATGAGCGCAGGGGCCTTTCTCCGCGGAGAGCATGGGGCTCCGCTCGACTGAGCTCGTCGCAGGCCTCTCCCCGCGGGGGAGGATAGGGGTGAGGGGCCTTTGAATCGTACGTCCGCTGTCCCGGTACGTGGAGAGAGCGAGGAAACGCGATCCGTGGTTGCCCGTAGCCATCGACTTTTCGCAATTCACCTTGACCAATCCGCGATGCCCGGAGAACGTCTGGCCGCCCATGTCCGCCGACCCGTCCACAGATTCCAAGCGCGTTCTGGATCCCATCGAACGCATCTCGGAGGTCCTGTTCGGGCTCATCATGGTTCTGACCTTCACCGGGGCCCTCAGCGTGGCGGATGCCGGGCGGGATGATGTTCGTGCCATGCTGATCGGCGCCCTGGGATGCAACCTGGCCTGGGGCATCATTGACGCCGTGTTTTATCTCATGGGATGCCTGGCGGAGAAGGGGGCGGGGCTGAAGATGCTGCGGGTCGTGCGCCGGACTGACGATCCGGTCAAGGCACGGCGCCTTCTTGGCGATGCGCTTCCCTCCGTGGTGGCATCGGTGCTCGAGCCAGGGGAATTGGACTCGATTCATTGCCGGTTGCAGGAGCTGCCCGAACCGCCACGGCATACGCAGTTGCACAAGAACGATTTCAAGGGGGCGGCCGGCGTTTGCGTGCTGGTCTTCCTCTCGACGTTCCCGGTGGTGATCCCGTTCCTGTTCATGCACGAGTTGTCGATGGCCATGCGCGTCTCCAATGCCATCGCCATCGCCATGCTCATGTCACTGGGGTATGCCTTCGGCCGGATGACCGGTCGCCGTCCTTGGTTGGTGGGGTTGGCCATGGTGATTCTGGGGTTCATCCTGGTCAGCCTCACCATCGCTCTGGGCGGTTAGCAGGGGGTGTCCATCCTCGACGATCTGAAATTCGCTGGCCAGCTCGGTCTTCCTAAAGCGCATCGTGTTCGCCAGCTTCCGGCAATGGATGTGCAGGCTGTGGCGTTGGTTGATCCAAAGGCCCTCGGGCATGCGGCGCCGGTGCAGGTCAAAATCGCAGCGGGTCAGTGAACCCAGGATGCCCAGCCAACCCAGCGTGAGCGGTTCCACGAGCGTGATGCGCACCCGGGCGGTGTCCGCCTCCTCCTCGTCAATCCAGATCGTGCCGGCCAGCCGGTTGAGGATGCGGTCCTGGATGGTCGAGCCGGAGTCGGGGCTCTCCTTGGCCGCGAAGGTGACCACGAGGGTGGGGCGCCCTTCCCACAAGATCCGTTCCCGGACGTCGAACCGGAACCGGTCGAGTAGTTGTTCGGTCACCACGCTCTGGCGGCGGGCGGCCAGCTTGCGGGGACTCGTGGCGGTGAACCGTTCCTGGAACTTTTCATCACCCTGCTGCTCCGCCTTCAATTCCTCGGGGCTCAGATCCCTGCCTTTGATCTCGATCAACGTCTTCACGGGCAAGCCCGCGATCCAGTCCACCCGGTAGAGTTTCTCGACGGCCTCCAACACCTTCCCCTTGGCGTCCAATTCCTCCAGGCGCGAGCGGCTCAGGAAGGTGTAGTGCGGGTGGCGTCCGTTCTCGGCGACGTCCCTGGCCCGTTCGATCAGGCGCTGGGTGAGGTTGGTGGCGGAAGGAAGCGGCTCCTCGGCGCGAACCGAGTCTGGCCCGATTGTCGCAGCCAGGATTCCGCCGATGCACAGCACCGCCTTAAAATGCCATCCCCGTGGCCAATTCATGGTGACCTACTGTCGTTTGTCGCAAGGATTCTGCAAGGTGAAACATGGGCTAGGAGAGCATTCTACATCGCACCCTAACAAAGGCCCCTCACCCCAACCCTCTCCCGCGGGGAGAGGCCTTCGACGAGCTCAGTCGAGCGGAGAGTCGTCTTCCGCGCGGAGAGAGGCTGCTGCCCTGATCCCTTCACCCCGGGGTGGCATGCTGTTCCCTCTCCCCCTGGGAGAGGGCCAGGGTGAGGGGCCCGGCAAAACGACAACATGTGGGTCGTTCTTTTCGGGTAAAGAGTAGGAGTAGGCTTAAGAACCTGTGCAACGGGCGCCCGTGCAGACTTTTTCAAGTGCCTTGGGGTTGCACCCCGGATCCCTCACTTGCGGGATTGAGGCGAGCCCCCTGTTCCCCTATGCTTTCAAGGTGGTAACCATGCAGACAACCGCCCTTTGCCAACGGGTCCTCCTATTCCTGCTCGCGCTGGCTTTCCCGTGCGGTTGGGCTGCCCGTGCCGCGGCCGACGACGCCACGCTGCCCGCCGCCGCGCGCCAGGTCGATCCCCGCGACTGGTGGTCGCTGCGGCCGTTGTCCCGCCCTGAACTGCCTCCGTTGCATGCGGACGCTGCCGCCTGGACGCGCAATCCCATCGATTGGTTTGTTCGCGCCAGACTGGACGCCAACGGTCTTGCCCCCGCGCCCGAGGCCGGCCGCCGCACCCTGGTTCGGCGTCTTTACTATGATCTCACCGGGCTTCCCCCAACTCCCAAGGCCGTCGAGGACTTCGTTCGCAACCCCGACCCGCGCGCCTACGAGGCGCTGGTCGAGGATCTGCTCGCCAGCCCGCACTACGGCGAACGCTGGGCGCGCCATTGGCTGGACGTCGTCCACTACGGGGACACCCACGGCTACGACAAGGACAAGCTGCGTCCCAACGCCTGGCCCTATCGGGACTACGTGATCCGCGCCTTCAACAACGACAAACCCTACGGCCGGTTCGTGCAGGAACAGTTGGCCGGGGACGTTCTCTTTCCGGGAACCGCCGATGGCATCGAGGCGCTTGGGTTCATCTCCGCCGGTCCCTGGGATTTCATCGGCCACGCCGAGGTGCCCGAGACCAAGATCGACGGCCGCATCGCCCGGCACCTGGACCGGGACGACATGGTCGCCAACACGATGAACACCTTCAATAGTTTCACCGTGCAATGCGCCCAGTGTCATCGGCACAAGTTCGATCCCATCTCCCAGGAGGATTATTACAGCCTGCAGGCGGTCTTTGCCGCGTTGGATCGGACCGACAGGACGTATGACCGCGATCCGGATGTGGGACATCGCCGGCGCCAGCTCGCCAACGAACATCGCGCCCTGGAACAGCGACGGGAGGTTCTGGTGGCCATGGTGTCCGAGAAGGGCGGAGAACCGCTGGCCAGCCTCGAGGAACAGATCCGGAAGGCGCAACAGGCGACCGAGAAAACGGACCGCCCCGAATACGGTTACCACAGCCAGATCGAAACCGACCCGGGCGTGGTCAAATGGGTGCAGGTGGATTTGGGCCTGCAAACCGACATCCGCAGGATCGCCTATGCCCCCTGCTCCGACAGCTTCAACAACATCGGCGACGGATTCGGCTTTCCGGTCCGCTTCAAGATCGACGTCTCAAGCCAGCCCGATTTTTCGGACCCGAACCGGGTGACGCCGGTGGTGGATTGCACCGCGTCCGACATGCCCAACCCCGGCATCATTCCACAGTCGGTGGAGGTGGACGGGGCGCACGGTCGCTACGTCCGGGTGACAGCCACCAAGCTTTCGCCGCGGCAGAATGATTACATCTTCGCCCTGTCGGAGCTCGAGGTGTTCGATGCATCGGGCACCAACGTGGCTCGCGACGCGACGGTGACCTCCTTGGATTCCATCGAGGCCCCGGTGCGCTGGCGCCGTTCCAACCTGGTGGATGGCATCTATCCCGGCGTGGGCATGGACGTGCAGGCGACCGGCCTCGCCGATTTGCAGGCCCAACGCCAGGCCCTCATCGAACGGACCACCCCGCCCGAGGTCAGGCTGGAACTGGCCGAGGTGGATGCGGCGATGCAGCGCATCGAGAAGGAGCAGGGGACGTTGCCGCCGCAAGCCATGGTCTATGCCGGGGCCGTCCACGATGGGAACGGCGCCTTCCGGGGAACCGGTCCCGATGGAGGCACGCCGCGCCCCATTCATCTTCTCTACCGGGGCGACGTTCAGAATGAAGGGCCGCTCATGGAACCTTCGGCCCTCAGCGTGATGTCGAATCTCGCGGGCAGTTTCGACCTGAAGCCCGGCCACCCCGAGGGACAACGCCGCGCGGCATTGGCGCGCTGGTTGACCGATCGGGAACATCCCCTGACCTGGCGCAGCATCGTCAACCGCGCATGGCTCTATCACTTCAACCAGGGCATCGTGGACAGCCCCAATGACTTTGGCCGCATGGGTCAGTTGCCGTCCCATCCCGAGCTGTTCGACTGGCTGGCTGTGGAGTTCCGGGATGGGGGGCAATCCATCAAGCAACTGCACCGGCTGATCCTCACCAGCGCCACCTATCGGCAGGCCTCGACCGTTGCGCCGGGGCCGATGCTGGCAAGGGCCGAGGAGGTGGATGCCAACAATCGCCTGCTCTGGAAGATGACCCGGCGCCGGTTGGAGGCCGAGGCGGTTCGCGACAGCGTGCTGCAGGTCAGCGGCAAGCTGGACCGCCGCATGTATGGGCCAGGCTTCCAGGATTTCGTCATCGAAAAGCCTGAGCACTCGCCGCATTACCAATACCACCTCTACGATCCGGAGGATCCGACGTCGCACCGCCGTTCCATCTATCGTTTCATCGTGCGTTCCCAGCCGCAGCCCTTCATGAGCACGCTCGATTGCGCGGATCCATCCATGCTCGTGGGCAAGCGCAACGAGTCACTCTCAGCCCTGCAGGCGCTGGCCCTGCTCAACAATGCGTTCATGCTGACCATGTCCCGGCATTTCGCCGAGCGCATCGAGCAAACGCCCGGCGACCTGGACACCCGGATTGACCTTGCCTTTTACGAGGCGCTCGGACGCGAGCCATCCCCTGAGGAGCACGCGCGCCTGGTTGCCTACGGGCGGGAGAACGGCCTCGTCAACACCTGCCGCCTTCTTTTCAATCTCAACGAGTTCGTCTTCGTGGACTGATGGACAGCCCCGCATGAACGCCAAGTCCCACCTCTCTCCCTGGCACCGGATGGACACCGGCCCGCGCGCCCGGCGCGGAACCAGTCCGTCCCGATCCGGGCTTTCCAGGCGCGAGTTTCTCTGGCGTTCCGGCGGCGGGCTCGGAGGCGTTGCCCTGGCCACCTTGCTTCAGGAACATGGTCTGCTGGCCTCGCCCGTCTCGGCGGAAGGCGTCCTGACTGGCAACCTGCATCGGCCGGCCAAGGCCAAGCGGGTGGTGCAGATGTTCATGGCCGGGGCGGCCAGTCATGTGGATACCTTTGATTACAAGCCCGAGCTCATCAAGCGACACGGACAGAAGTGGGATGTCGGCGAAAAGGTCGAGTTGTTCCAGAGCGATCCGGGTTCGGTGTTCGCCTCGCCCTGGGGATGGCGGCCGTACGGCCAGTGCGGCAAGCAGCTCAACGAGATCGTGGCCGACCTGGGCGTCTGCGTCGATGACATGGCCTTCGTGCACAACATCGTCGGCAAGACCGGGGTCCACAGCCAGGCCACCTATCTCCAGGCCACCGGGTTTCAGTTGCCCGGTTTCCCGGGCATGGGCTGCTGGGTCAGCTACGCTCTCGGCAGCGCGAACGAAAACCTGCCCACCTTCGTGGTGCTGCCCGACCATCGCGGGTTCGCCTCCAATGGTCCCAAGAACTGGGATGCCGCCTTTCTCCCGGCGCAGCACTCCGGCACCATCATCTATCCCGGCCGGCCTTCGCCCATTGCCGACCTTTATCCTGCGCGGCAGGGCGACTTCATCAACTCGTCCAGCGAAGCCGAGACGCAGGCTCTGCTGGCAACGCTCAATCGCGAACATGCCGAAACACGCGGCGACGATCCACGCCTCGACGCCCGCATTCGCAGCTACGAGCTGGCGGCCCGCATGCAATTGGCCGCCCCCGAGGCGCTGGATGTGTCGGGTGAACCGGATTACATCATGCGGATGTACGGCCTGGACCACGGCCGGACGTCGTTTGACAAGGAGATCAACCCGCTGGAGGAGACCGACTACTTTGGGCGGAAATGTCTCATTGCCCGTCGCCTGCTGGAGCGCGGCGTTCGTTTCGTGCAGATATGGTCCGGGAATGACAACGGATTTCCCCGGCGCAACTGGGATTCGCATGAGGACATCCAGCGCGATCATGGTCCGTTGGCCATGGGCATGGCGCGCGGTGCCGCCGCGTTGATCCAGGACCTCAAGCAGCGCGGGATGCTCGAGGACACCCTCATCCACTGGACCACGGAGTTCGGCCGCATGCCGTGCGCGCAGGGCGGCAAGGGACGCGACCACAATCCCTTTGTCTTCACCAACTGGCTGGCTGGGGGCGGGATCCAGGGCGGGGTGAGCCATGGGCCCAGCGATGAGTGGGGCTACAAGCCGGCCGATCGCAGCGACTCCTCGCAGGTGTACGACATCCATGCCACGATGCTCCATCTGTTGGGCATCGACCATGAGCGGTTGACGGTCCGCCACAACGGCATCGACCGCCGCCTCACTGACGTCCACGGCCACCTCATCCAGGACCTCCTGGCCTGAGGACGCCCACACGCCGCCCGGTTCGTAGTCCCGGCTTCAGCCGGTTCCCGTCTCCTCCGTTCCCTTCGGCCCTCTGCGCTACTCCGCGAGCTCCACCGTTGAGAGGCAAGGGCGTGGGATCACGCCGGATGTGAACCCGCTGGGCGCGGGCGCATTGAAGGCGAAAGGACATCCAATGCAGAGGGCGGGTAGCGCAGAGTACTCCTACTCTGCGGAGGCGATTAAGAGTAAGCGTAAGAGTAGGAGCAAGAACCTGTGCTACAGGAGCCCGTGCCGACTTTGTCAACAGCCCTTGTTCCGCCCCCCATGCACGAGTTTTGCCATTGACTAGCCAGAGAGGTGTAGCTACAAACCGTCGGCATAGACGTCGAAACGCCGATGGAATTGAACCGAGATGACGGCGACAAAAACCGAGCAGGCATTACGATTGGTCAAGCAATTCGGAGGAATGGTCCGCCCCAAGGACCTCTCGGACCATGGTATTGCGCCGGTCTATCTGCGGCGACTGCTTCAGCAGGGTGAGCTAGTTCAATCAACTCGCGGGATCTACCGACTGGCGGATCGGAAACCGTCGCCCCAGCATCGGCTTGCGCAAGCCGCCAAGCGCGTCCCACACGGAGTCGTTTGCCTGGCCAGTGCATTGGATTTCCACGATCTCGCCCGCAAAGCGCCTGCGGAAGTCTGGATGGCCATTGACAGGAAGGCGCGGCTTCCATCGGTTGGCGAGTTGCCCATCCGCTTCGTGCGATTCTCTGGTGCGGCACTTCGAGAAGGCGTCGAAGAACACTTAATTGAGGGCGTGCCCGTCCATGTCACATCCTGCGCCAAGACCGTCGTCGATCTTTTCAAGTATCGAAACAAGCTCGGCTTAGCCCCAGCCCTCGACGCCCTGCGCGATTGCTTGCGTAAACAAAAATGTCCGATGGACGAGCTATGGCGGTTTGCCATTGTCTGCCGGGTCGAAACCGTGATCCGGCCATACCTGGAGGCGTTGTCATGAGCCTTGCCGAGACCGACATCGTTGACGGCGTTGTGCTGACCGGCTCACAGTTCAGCGAACCGATGCGAGTCATCGGCAATCCTGCGGCGGGTGGCGGATTTGTTTTGGTCAACCTCGTCGGCACCCGGACCAATACCTTTCGAGGAGGTGTCACCCTATCGAGTCATGATCTGGCATCCATCCAGATTCAACCGAAGGAAGCTGCCTTCCAAGGCAATCCGCGCCAGTTCAAACTCGGCCTCGAAGCCATCCGCATCTCACTGGCCCAGGAGTACGATCCGTACTTCGGTCTGTCGATCTCCAGAGTCGATCCATTGCCCCACCAACTTGACGCCGTCTACAACCACCTCCTCAAGTCCGCCCGATGTCGCTTCCTTTTGGCCGACGATGCTGGCGCGGGCAAGACGATCATGGCGGGGTTGCTCCTGAAGGAACTTAAATTGCGCGGGCTGGTCGAACGGGTGCTGATCGTTTGTCCGGCCAATCTTGCCTTTCAGTGGCAACGTGAGTTGGCTGACCGGTTCCAGGAGACATTCCATATCCTTCGCGGAAGCGATCTGCGGGTTCAGTACGGCGTCAATCTTTGGAACGACAAACCGCAGCTCATCACGTCGATGGACTTGGCCAAGCGCGATGAAATTTTACCCAGTGTCTGCCAGGCTGAGGATTGGGACTTGGTGATTGTGGACGAAGCCCATCGCATGTCGGCGCGGGACTCCGAACACAAGAGTGAGCGGTACAGACTTGGTGAACTGCTCAGCGAGAAGACCGCGCATTTTCTTTTGTTGACGGCCACCCCTCACAAGGGCGACCCGACAAACTTCAGCCTGTTCCTCCAGTTGCTCGACCAGGAAGCCTACGCGGATGTGAAATCCATCCATGATGCGATGGACCGCCGCGAAGCCGCCTGTTACCTTCGCCGCACCAAGGAGGTCATGCTCAACTTCCCCACGCCGCAACCGGACGGCACCTGGAAGGCCGTCAAGTTGTTTAAGAGGCGCATCCCACACACGGTCGCCTTCAGCCTGGAAGGGGAAGAGTTGGCACTTTACAAGGCCGTCACCCATTACGTTCAGCGTCAATCCGCACGCGCTGCCGAATCCGGGGACGAACGCCGAGCCCGTGCCGTCGGCTTCATCATGGCCATGTACCAGCGGCGCATGGCCAGTTCGACACATGCTCTGAAGCAGTCCTTGCTCCGCCGCCAAAAAGCCCTCAAACAGCTTCTGGAATCCGCAAACCAACTTGGGGATCTTCCGATGCCCGACTTTCCATCCGAGGAGGAGTGGGATGAAATGGATGACGCGGAACGCGAGGCCAAGGAACGCGAACTTGAACGCGCCACGCTGGCCCGCCGAAAGCCTGACCTCGAGGCGGAACTCAAGGAGCTTGCTGAACTGATTGTCCATGCGCAGCGCGTCGAGGATGGGGGGCACGAAATCAAGCTGAGTCGTTTGAAAGCTCAGTTGACCGAACAGGGAATCTTCGCTGACCCAAATCTGCGGTTGCTGATATTCACTGAATACAAAGACACCCTGGATTACCTGGTGGCCAAGTTCAAATCATGGAACTTAACCGTGGGGCAGATCCACGGCAGCATGAAGCCGGGCAGCCGGGACGAAGATGGCACGCGGTTGTGGGCTGAACGCAACTTTTGGGATTTGAAGACCCAGGTCCTGGTCGCAACCGAAGCGGCAGGTGAGGGCATCAACCTTCAATGCTGCCACGTCCTGTTCAATTACGACATCCCATGGAACCCGAACAGGCTCGAACAGCGGATGGGGCGCATTCATCGTTACGGGCAGACCAAGGACTGTTTAATTTTCAATTTCTTCGCGCAGAACACGGTCGAGGGTCGCGTCCTTCAGAAAATCGTGGAAAAGCTCCAGGAGATTCGGGACGCCTTGGATGATGACGCTGTGTTCAACGTTGTCGGTGAGGTTTTGCCATCGAATCAGATTGAGCGACTGCTGCGTGACTTCTACGCGGGCAAGCTCAGCGCCAACGACCTGGAAGCGAAGCTGGAAGTGGATGTGCGCGAGGAAGATTTCCGCAGGATCTGCCAATCCGCCCTGGAAGGCTTGGCGAAAAAGACGCTCAACCTGCCCATGCTGGTCGAGCGCCGTGCGTTGGCCAAGGAACGACGAATTGTGCCCGAAACGGTTGCTCGATTCTTTGACCTCAGTGCCAAGGAAATTGGTCTGACTTTGGCACAGATCAAGGGCACGACACGAGCCTTCAAAGTGGGCAAGATTCCCATCGCACTCTACGATCAGGCTCGCGCCAAGGATTGGAGATTGCTCCAACTTGCCAAGAGCTACGACAGGATATGCTTCGACCGCAGCACGCTGGAATCCGATGCCCGGCTTGAGTGGGTCACGCCGGGTCATCCCTTGTTTGAAGCTGTCCGCCGTCAGGTGTGGGAACTGACCCAGCCTCAGCTTCGTCAGGGCGCGGTGTTTTACGAAGTGGAGCGCGAGCAGGCTGCCCGACTCGAACTGTATATCGCGGGTGTGGCGGACGGAGTGGGCAATGTTCTCCATCGGCGTCTGTTCTTAGTGGAAACCAATGCGGATGGAACGCGACGCCTGCGCGATTCCAGTTATTTGCTCGATCTGGTTATACCGGAGCGCCAACCCAAGGTGCTGCCGCCGTTGCCTGCCGAGGACTCAAGCACACAGGCTTTTCTTTTCGAGAAAGCGCTCCAACCTTTTCGGGCCGAGATCGCCGCGGAACGTGAGCATGAACTTGATCTTATTGAGGCCAGTGTCCGTGCCTGTTTCGATGAACTCATTAAGAAACGGGATGCCGTGCTCAACAAGCATCTCGTGGCTCAGGATCAGGGTGATCCAAGCGCCATCGGGTTGGCCGAATTGGAAGCTCAAAACCTGCACGCACTCCAACGCCGTCGCGACCTCCGTTTGACGGAGTTGGCGCGTCAGCGAAGCCTGTCACTACAGGGTGTCGAACGTATTGGCGTCGCTATGGTGATGCCGCACCCGGAGAGGAATATCCCAGCGCACACCAACCTGAAGTCCGACCCCGAGACAGAGAAGAGGGCCGTAAATGTCGTTATCGCCCACGAGACAGCACGTGGATGCAAGATCGAGGATGTCCAGGATCAGAACCTCGGCTTCGATCTGCGCAGCCTCCACCCACTGTCCGGCGAACTGCGGTTGATTGAAGTCAAAGGCATCGGTGCGGCAACTGGTAGCATTTTTCTATCACCCAACGAAAAGCGGATCGCGGAGGACCGCCGCGATCTCTACTGGCTCTACATCGTCACGCACTGCGACACGACGCCCAAACTGGAAGAGCCTATCAAAGACCCGGCCCGGTTTCCTTGGCACGAAGTCAAGAAGGTCGAACACTACAGACTCGAAGTAAACGCCCTGGCGGAGCCGATGGAGTTGAAAGAGAACCCGCCGCCTTACGGAGAGTCCAGATCGCAAGAAAGGTAGCATGGCAGCCTTAGACCAAATCACGCTCAAGGGTTTCAAGTCGATCAAAGAGCTGACCGACTTCAAGCCTGCAAAACTCAACATCCTTGTCGGCGCAAACGGCGCTGGGAAAAGCAACCTCGTGGACTTCTTTCGGATGCTCCGGGCGATGGCAGACGGGGGGTTCCAGAAGTTCATTGTCAACAGCGGCGGGGCGGACGGTTTCTTCTTCAATGGACCGAAGGAAACAAACCAGATCACAGCGCACCTGAAATTCGGGCAGAACGAATATCGCTTCGTTCTGGAGGCCACTGTTGCAGGCGAAATGACCATCAATCAGGAAGAGACACTTTACAGCGGCGGGCAATATGGTGGCACATGGCACACATGGGGTGGCGGGAAGAAGGAATCAGGACTCCCATCCTGGAAGGATAGAAAATCGCAGTTCGCAACCCAGCAAGGATGGGGTCATGATCACCCAGCCGCCGAGGCCCACGTTTACAGTGCAGTGTCAGGTTGGGTGGTCTATCATGTCCATGACACGAGCAGCACCGCACCGATGAGGCGAGACTGTTCTGTTCGAGATTTCCGGGTACTTAGGCCAGACGCAGGGAACATCGCAGCATTTCTCTTGAAAATGCAGGAGGAGAACGCGGCGCGTTATCAGAGGATTCGGGAAACAATCCAATTGATCGCCCCCTTCTTCGATGACTTTCTGCTCGAACCACAGAAGAAGGGGGACAGTGAGCTGGTGCGGCTAGAATGGCGACAAAAGGGCAACACATTTCCATTACAGCCCTGGCAGTTCTCGGATGGGACGATTCGTTTCATCTGCCTGACCACGGCTTTGCTCCAACCCAAACCGCCATCTACGGTCCTCATAGATGAGCCTGAATTGGGTCTTCACCCCGTTGCTGTTGAGGCGTTGGCCGCTTTGCTTCACGAGGTCGCAGGTCGGACACAGTTGTTGGTTTCTACCCAGTCGCCCGGACTATTGGATCATTTCGATCCAGAGCAAGTAGTCGTCGTTGAGCGGGCGGAAGGTGCTTCGGTGTTCAGGAGGCTCGACCGCGACGCGCTGGAACATTGGCTGGCGGACTATTCACTTGGCGAGTTGGTGCGGAAGGACATCATCGAATCGGGGCCTCGCCATGACTAGAACAACCGTCTTCTGTATTGTGGAAGGACAGACAGAAAACGCTGTCCTGAAGAAGCTCATCGCGGCGCATCTCGGCGCACGCGGCGTGGATTTCCATGCCCCGATAGTAAGAGTCGGGCGCGGACGCGGCGGTGTGCGATTCTTGGAGGCGGACGAGCTTTACGACCAGATTTGTCGTTTCCTCAAGGATGGCAGGCTGCCTTATGTGACGACCTTGTTTGACTACTACGCCTTTCCGACTGGCGAGGCAAAGGGATGGGAATTTGTCTCCAAACTGAAACCCGAGGCTTCCTTCCGGGGAGCGGAGGCGGTTGTGGAGATGATCGAAATGGAAATCCACACGAGGGCACTGGAAGGTGTTGATTTACCGAACGTCCAATCTCGCCTGATTCCCTACATCCAGCTTTATGAACTGGAGGCCCTGTTTTTCGCTGAGCCGGACAAGATGGCGACTGCATTCGGCAATCCGTCACTCGTCAGTGGTTTCACAGAGGCAGTCGAGAAATGTGGGGGATGTGAAAGGATCAACGACAGGCCGCAGACGGCTCCATCCAAGCGCATCCAGGCCGCGTTCCCCGGCTACATCAAAGGACGCAGTGATTTCGCCCACGGCCCCCGTATCGCGGAGAAGTTGGATTTGTCCAAAGTCCGGGAGAAGTGTTCACGGTTCAACGCCTGGCTGGCCAGGTTGGAGGCACTATGATCCCCACCACCTGCAAACGCCTCATCGAGGTTGATTTTCCCATCGCCAAGGTCAGCGAGCATTCGGCGAAGGAGAAGTCCATCCGGCACGGGCACCCGTCCACGCTGCATCTGTGGTGGGCGCGGCGTCCACTGGCGGCGTGCAGGGCGGTGTTGCTGGGACTGCTGCTACCCGCGCCGACCGAGCGGGAATGTCCGGCTGACTTCAAGTCCAAGGCGCGTGCGCTCCTAAAGAAGCGGCACAGCAAGGCGCTGACCACTGACCAGGAGCTACAAGATGACCTACTCGCCTTCATCGGCGAGTTCGCCGATTGGGATCACGCGGCCAACGCCCTTTACCTGGAGATCGGGCGTGGACTCGTCAAAGCCGCGCACCCGGAGGAAACGCCCATAGTGGTTGACCCTTTTTCGGGCGGCGGCTCGATTCCGCTCGAAGCCCTGCGGCTTGGCTGTGAAGCCTTTGCCAGCGACCTCAATCCTGTTGCCTGCCTCATCCTCAAGACTCTGCTTGAAGACATCCCACGCTACGGCAATGCCGAGTTCAAGCTCCCAGCGAAAGACGGCAAGGAAGTGGTGGTGCATGGACTTGCTGAGGCGCTCCGGCATGTGGGCCAGCAGGTGAAGGCAGAGGCGGAAAAAGAACTCGCGCCATTCTTTCCATCTGACCCTGACGGCAGCCGTCCTATCGCTTACCTCTGGGCGCGGACGGTGCGATGCGAAGGCATCGGCTGTGGCGCGGAGATTCCGTTGGTGCGGTCGTTTTGGTTATGCAAAAAGAGCAGCCGTAAAAGGGCACTACGTATCCATGTTCAGAGACCCAAGGATAAGCTGCCTCAAGTCGCTTTCGAGATTTTTGAACCGCAGAGCGAAAGCGACATTCCGAATGGCACAGTAACTCGTGCAAACGCAACCTGTGCCTGCTGCAACACTGTGTTACCTGCTGAAAGAGTACGAGCACAGCTAAGTGCGCGACGTGGTGGCGCTGATACGGTTTTCGACGAACGCGGCACGCGAATAGGCGGAGCAGTGTTGCTCGCGGTGGTCACGCTCAACGATAATCTAACTGGGAGGCAGTATCGGCTGCCTATAGAAAAGGATTATGAGGTTGTCCGAGCAGCTCAAACCCTCTGCTCGCAACTTCCTGACGGCAGGGTTCCTAATGAAGTTATTCCATTGACCGAGTTGAGAAGAATCGCCGTTCCGATCTATGGAATGATGACCTGGGGTGATGTTTTTACCGCAAGACAAAAACTATTCCTCACATCGCTGGCCGAAAAGGTCCGCAGATTAACCGACGATGAGGAGCGAGTGGCACTTGCAGGTTTATTGGCCGCAGTGGTGAATCGCTGTGCTGATTATTCAACTAGCCTTTGTTCATGGCACTTGCCTGGTGAGAAAGTGAACCACACGTTCGGACGCCAAGCCGTGCCGATGTTTTGGGACTTTACAGAAGTCAACCCGTGGGCAGATGCAAGTGGAAACTACCAAGGCGCTCTCGATTGGGTTGCAATGGTTGCCGACACAAACTCGATGGGGTTGTTGCACGCTGCACGAGTTGAACGAGCAGACGCAACGAAGTCACCACTCGCGTCCAGCAGCAGCAGCGTCTGGTTCACTGACCCTCCATACTATGACAGTGTTCCATACGCTCATCTGTCAGACTTCTTTCATGTGTGGCTTCGACGAACGGTCGGCGGTGTCCAGAAGCACTGGTTTGAGACACAATTGACTCCGAAGGAAGGAGAATGCGTTGTTGACCGGCCTCATCGCTTGAGCAACTCAAAGAAGACGCCGAGTTTCTATGAGTCAAAGATGGGCGAAGCCATGCGTGAAGGACGCAGGGTTCTGCGCGAAGATGGTATTGGGTGCGTAGTCTTCGCACACAAGACAACTGAAGGATGGGAAGCATTACTCTCCGGGATGCTTCAGGCAGGATGGACGATCACAGCCTCCTGGCCAATCACAACAGAAATGGCTACCCGCATGGTTGCCCATGACACGGCGGCATTGGCCGGAAGTATTCACCTTGTCTGCCGCCCACGCCCTGAGGGCGCAGGTATCGGCGATTGGACTGAAGTAAAGTCAGCGATGGAGAAGCGGATTCGGGAATGGCTCCCCACCCTCGTTAAGCACGGAGTGCGCGGTGCGGACGCCATTTTTTCCTGCCTCGGCCCCGCACTGGAATCCTACAGCCGCTACGACAAGGTGTTCACCGCCGCCGACCGCGAAGTGCCGCTCGGTGGTGACCCTGATGCCACGGAACCAGAACAGCGCGGTTTTCTCGCCTACGTGTTCGAGACGCTTTCAAAGGAGGCCCTGCGCGAGGTGCTTGGTGATGCCGACACGGAAGGCTTTGAGGAAGATGCCCGTTTGACGGCCTTGTTCCTTTGGACGCTGCAAGCCACAAAAACCAACGGCGGCACGAAGGCTGACGTTCCCAAGGAAGACGATGAGGATTCCAGTAACGACGAGGCGAAGCCGAGGAAGGCCAAGCCAGGTTTCACAATGCCCTTTGATACCTTCATCCGGATCACCCGACCTATGGGTATTCACTATCCAGCCTTGGAAGGTCGCGTGCTGGAAATTGAAAAGGGTGTTGTGCGCTTGCTGTCAACGAGGGAGCGCACCGAGGAACTCCTGGGCGAAGCCGCCGAGCGTCCTGGTATCGAGATCAGTCTGGAAGACTTCCGACAGCTCGAACTGGGTCTTGTGGAGAAAAAGCTCACCGAAGCCGCTTTGCCTGCGAAGACCAAGAAGGGAAATCAGAGGACAGAGGTCAGAGGACAGAGGTCGGATGAAGCAACATTCACCACGCTGGACCGCATTCACCGCGCCATGCTCCTGTTTGGCTTAGGCCGGAGCACTCTATTGCGCCAAGTTCTGGAAACAGAGATGCGCCAAGGCAAACGGTTCGAGCGCCTGGCCCTGGCCCTGAATGCCCTTTATCCAGACGGCAGCGACGAGCGCCGGATGCTGGAAGGTGTCCAGGCAGCAATGAGAGGAGTGAAATGATTTATGGAACCTTGGTATAAAGTCGTCATCCCACGTCAGGAACTGCGCGAAGGTCGGTCCCTCGACCCGAAGGAATTTGCCGTCCACTTGGAGCAGGTGGTCGCGGGCACGGCACCGCCCGATTACGTACAACCAGAAAAGTTTTTCTCACGAAACTATTTCTCGAAGGCTCTAGTGGATCACTGCGGCATGGTGATGCGCCGGTTGAGCGGCGAGACCATGAACACCGCGTCCGTGATGTCGCTCATCACGCAATTCGGCGGTGGAAAGACCCACACCCTGACGGCGCTGTATCACCTGTGCTCGAACGGGGCCAAGGCAAAGAACTTCTCCGGGGTCGCCGAGATGATGCGGACGGCGGGGTTGAAGACTATCCCAGAAGCCAAGGTTGCCGTATTCGTCGGCAACTCGTGGGATGCCTCGCCGGGACGCGAAACGCCATGGATGGAGATCGCTGACCAGTTGGCCGGTGACGCGGGTCGGAAGCTGTTCGACCAGCCGAAAAAGGCTCCCGGTGACAAGAAGCTAGGTGATCTAATCCGCTTGGCGGGCAAGCCGGTGCTGATCTTGTTCGACGAGACCTTGAACTACCTTGGCCGGTATCCCGAACAGGCCACGGCATTTCACTCGTTCATGCAGAACATCACCACGGCATTGACCTCCGCGCAAAACGCGGTCGGCATCTTCAGCTTGCCTGCGTCGCCCACGGAGATGACCGAGGACTTGCGCGAGTGGCAGGACAAGCTGACCAAGGTGGTCGGGCGCGTGGGCAAGGACCTCGTGGCGAACGACGCCTCCGAGGTCAGCGAGATCGTTCGGCGGCGGCTGTTTGAAAACCCTGGGCGCGACAGTATGCGCCGGGCGGTGGCGCGGCAGTTCGCCAGTTGGGTGTTCGAGCGCCGCGACCGCCTGCCCGCCGAATGGGGCCAGTTGTCGGAGGACCAGATTCGTGCCCAATTCGAGTCCTGCTACCCATTCCATCCGGCCACGCTGACTGTGTTCCAGCGGAAATGGCAGGCGCTATCCCAGTTCCAACAAACCCGCACCACGCTGGCAATGCTCGGCATGTGGATCTCGTGCGCCTACCGCGAAGGATATGGCAGCGCTCGGCGAGAACCGTTACTGACCCTTGGCTCCGCGCCATTGGGGGACCGCGAGTTCCTATCCGCTGTCCTGCGGCAGATGGGCGAGCAGCGCCTTCAGGCGGCAATTCAAGCGGACATTTCAGCCCCGGCGGGGCAACCTCCATCCCATGCCGAGACGCTGGACCAAGAACAAGCCGACAGTGTCGGCAAAAGCTCGCTTCATCGGCGAGTGGCCACCACTTTGTTCTTTGAATCCTGTGGTGGCCAAACCGACAAGTCAGCACATTTACCGGAGCTATACTTCGCAGCGGGGGACCCGGATACCGAGACTGGTCTGATCCATACTGTCGTCCAGAACCTGGAGCGACGTTGCTATTTCCTTCGTCCAGCCGGTGTGGATGGCTGGCGATTTGGCCATTTGCCGACTTTAAAGAAAGTCCACGCCGACCGGAAGCAAGCCCTAGATCCCGACGACGTGCAACGGAACGCCTTCGAGTTGGTAAAAGCAGTGTTCAAGAACGGCGCGGAAATCCATGTCTCATTGTTTCCGAAAGATTCAACCGAAGTTCTGGATCAAGCAATGTTGACCTTGGCAGTCATGCCGCCTGACGAGACATGGGACGGAAGCGAAGAGAGCACTCTTTACCAGCGAATGTCCGACTGGACTCGTAAGTGCGGACAGTCCTCTCGCCAGAATCCAGGCGGCGTGCTCTGGTTGACATGCGAAAGCGGTGGCGGGCTGCGGGCTGGGTGTGAGGAGTTGATGGCCTGGCAGGCCGTGGCTGAGGATGCCAATAGGGGGCTCCTCGGCGAATTAGAGTCGGACGATCTACGACGCATTCAGCGGGAACTGTCGGGTGCAAAATCCCAGATCGAGGACCGGGTGTGGAGCAGTTACAATCACCTGCTGCTGTTCGATGCCAAGCAGGGCAAACTGAAGGCTGTGGCCTTGGGGCAGCTACATCCCAGTGAGGCCCGCAGCATCACTTCGGCGATCATGGCCCGTCTGCGGCACGACAGCCTGCTCAGCCGGGAGATCGGAGCATCCTATATCGAGCGGAACTGGCCCCCGGCACTCAAAGAGTCAGGAACGTGGCCGCTGGCCAGCCTAAAGGCCGCGTTCTTTCAAGGTCAATTTACTCGTCTTGAAAAAGCCGAGGACGCCTTACGCCAGACGATCTCGCGGGCTATCAACCAGGGCACACTCGGTTTGGCGTGTGGCAAGGACTCGAACAAGTTTGATCGTGTCTGGTTCAAGGAGCCCATTGAGTTCCCGGACATCACCTTTGACTTCGAGACATACCTACTGACACCGACACAAGCAAAGGCACTAAAGGAAGGGAGCGCACGGCCCACTCCTGGAAACACGCCTACGACTCCCACAGAGCCGCCAGTGGTTTCACCGCCGGTTGAGCCCCCACCCGCCGGACCACCGAGTCAGGGGCCGACAGAATCCCAGGCACATGTTGTCTGTTGGCAAGGCCAGCTAAAGCGGGAGCAATGGAATCTTTTCAGCCTGAAAGTTCTCACGCGCCTTGCCCAAGCCGAGGATTTGGACATAGAGGTCAAAGTAAA
>Ga0302046_10000271_pt1 | contig 54620 bp, 48 predicted proteins | sample RVTome_11_FD_200261 | JGI IMG/M metagenome (GOLD analysis project Ga0302046, IMG submission 200261) | Soil microbial communities from uranium-contaminated site in the Upper Colorado River Basin, Wyoming, United States - RVT147D111 (version 2) ...
TCGCCTCCGCCTCACGCAGCTTGGCGATGATCTGGTCCGGGCCATGTCGCTTGCGCTTCATCGAGAATCTCCTTGCCCATCCGGGCAGTAAAGACTCTCATAAGAACTGGATCAAGTTTCGGGGGGCAGGTCACCTTGGCACGCGCGTCGGCGACAAGTGGCTTTGCGTGGTCGTTAAGATCAGTGAGGATGACGCGTTCGTGGTAACGGCCTATCTGACCAATCGGCCCAAACGAGGTGAGTTGCTATGGCCCCCAAATCTCTGAAGGTCTGGTTCGATCCCGAAGGCGACTTCCTGGAGGTCCTGTTCGACCCATCCCTCCCGGGCTACTTCCGCGAGACCGCTGACGACCGCGTCATGGAGAAAGTCGACGACGAGGGCAACGTGCTCGGCTTTTCTATCATGAACTTTAGCACGGTTCGGTCTAGTTCGTCGCCCATTCAACTTGCGCTGAGCCATTCCCGGCAGCCGTAAGGCAAGTCGCCGGAGACTTGGCGCGGCCCGTCGATCAGGGCGCTGCATCGTACCGTCCGTGCCTCTATTCGAATCTGGCGCCGCATCCCCTGCAATACTTTGCCGAAGGCGGATTGGGACGGCAACAGGATGAGTTGGGGCAAATCCGTAGTGGCGGCTCGCAATGCTTCGTCTCGTAAACCTTCGGATGCTGCTTGCGGAGCGGAAGAGTACACATCGGGCACTCAGGGCACTCAAACGCGCTGTCAATGAATAGGCGCAAGAAGAATATGTCGCCAACAAGAATTGCACCAATAGGAATGGGCCATGGACCCTTTGGATCAGGTATTATCTTCAAGAACAAGAACGGGGCAAGTGCAACGACATTCGTGACAAGAAGAGCCCAGGGCCAACGGTAATCGCGGCAGGAGATCGCGTCCTTCGCCTCGAGAATCTTATTGCAATTGTTGCAGTGCATCAGAAGGCAAACAGGTCGGAATCGTGGCCCCGCCCAGCGCAATTTGACCAGCCACCGATCAGCCGGCCAGAAGCGGTCCGCCGGCGACGAGCTTCTTGTTCTTGGCGTCCACGCGGAGATTGAGCCCCTCCAGGGTGCGGGCGCCGAGCAGCGAAAGGTCGCCGCGCTGAGCGAAGACGACTTCGTCGATCGTGAACGTGCCATTGACGCGGATGATGGCGAAGCCCACGTTGCGGGAGATCACCTGACCATTGGCCATGGTGAACGCAAGATCGCGCTTCTGCTCGGCGACGCCGATCCGCTTGAGCGCCGTCTCAGGTATCCATGTGTAATCGCTGCCCGTGTCGACGAGCATGCGGCTTACCCGAGTCTTTCTCCGCGGGTTGGCGTGATTCTGCAACTCGCAGTTGACGTGAAACGTTCCCATGTGATCGCCCCGCAGGACTGGCGTTCCTTACATTCTAGCATTCTCAAAAGTCGCGACCAAACTCGCCAAACCACCCAATGCCGGACGGGCTCGCGCGGGTGCGCGCTGCCCGCTTCCTCACAGTCGCGGCTCTGATAGAGGAACCCGCTTACTGACCCTGTGACATCCGCTGCGCGGAGGTCAAGGGCAGGCGGTCGCGGCTCGGATCGTGTGCGGCTCGGCGTGCGCGCGTTTCGTCGAGTGGCAATCAAAACCGGCCGTGAGATCGGACGACGCCGGCGATTTCGTCGGCGCCCGGGCCGCCGAGTGCGTACGACACGCGCAGCGCCACCTTGTTGATCTTCACCAGGCCCGCGAGGTCGATCGGCGTGCCGATCAGCACCAGGTCGCAGGGCGTCGCGTTGATCGTTGCCTCCAGGTCGGCGATCTGCTCCCGGCCGTAGCCCATGGCCGGCAGCACGTCCGACAAATGGCCGAACTTGTCGAACACGCCGCGGATCGAGCCGGCGGCGTACGGCCGCGGGTCGACAATCGACGCCGCCCCGAACTGTCGCGCCGCCATGTGCGCCGCCCCGTAGCGCATCTCGCCGTGCGTCAGCGTCGGGCCGTCTTCGACCGCCAGCACTGACTTGCCGCCAATCGCCTCCGCCCCTTCGCAGCGGATGACCGAATCGGTCCGGATGATCCGGGCGCGGGGATTGACGCTCCGGGCATTGGCCTCGACCGTCGCGATGTCCTCGGCGCGGGCGGTGTTGACCTTGTTGACGACGATCACGTCGGCCATGCGGAAATTCGTCTCGCCGGGGTAATACGCCAGGCCGTGCCCGGGGCGGTGGGGGTCGGCGACGGTGAACATCAGATCGGGCTTGAAAAAAGGCGTGTCGTTGTTGCCGCCGTCCCAGACCACGACGTCGGCTTCCTTCTCGGCGGCGGCGAGGATTCGCTGATAGTCGATGCCGGCGAACAGGAGATTCCCCTCGGCGATGTGCAGTTCGTATTCCTCGCGCTCCTCGATAGTGCAGTCCTGGCGGTCCAGGTCGGCCGGCTCGGCGAACCGCTGACAGGCCTGCTTGTTGAGGTCCCCGTAGGGCATCGGATGCCGCACGACGGCCACCTTTTTGCCCATCGCCCGCAGCGTCCGAGCCACGAACCGCGTCGTCTGGCTCTTGCCGCAGCCGGTACGGACGGCACAGATCGCCACGACGGGCTTGGCCGAGGGCAGCATCGTCGCCTTCGTGCCGATGAGTTGAAAATCCGCCCCGGCGGCGTTGACCCGGGCGCCCATGTGCATGACGTACACGTGCGTCACGTCGGAGTAGCTGAAGACTGCCAGGTCAATCGAAAGATCGGCGATCAGGCACTCCAGTTTGTCCTCGGGATGAATCGCGATGCCTTCAGGATACAGCGCACCGGCGAGGGCGGCGGGATAGGTGCGGCCTTCGATATTGGGAATCTGCGCGGCCGTGAAGGCCGCGACGCGGTAGCGGGGGTTATCGCGGTAGCAGCAGTTGAAATTGTGAAAATCGCGCCCGGCGGCGCCGAGGATCAGGACCCGTCTCGCGTTCTTGTCGAAGCCCATAACGAATCACCGCAGGGGGCTGAGGGGAGCCGGCATTATATGCCGGGCAATCAATCGCCCGATAGGCCGTGTGGCGTCGCTTCGCCATGGGTGTCCTGCCGCCGCGACAGCGCCGCTTCGATCTGTTCGGCCAGGGAATCGACGGCCGCGGAATCGTCCGCCGAAACCGGGCCGAAGCGCCGCCCGGTCAAATCGAATAGCAAGTCCGCCGTGACCTCGCGAACCGATCGATCCGCCGCGGCGCGGCTCGATGCCTGCCGAAGCGCGCTCTTCGTGGACGTCCGGGCCGCCACCGCCGCCGATACGTCCGTGATTTCGCGCTCCAGCGCCAGTTGTCCACCGAATCGTCCATCGTCCGCCAGCGCCCGGGCGAACGCCTCGGCAAATGGCTCGTTCGCGACGCCGTCAGTCGCGTCGCCGGGCGTGGCATGCTTGAGATGTTGCACGAGGGATTCAACCGCCTGCGCGCGAACGACGGCAAACTCGTGTTCGCGCACTGCATCGCAAAGTGCATCGACCGCTTCAGTCCCCGGCACTCGCGCCAATCCGGCCGCCGCCGCCGATACCATCCCGGCTTGCCTGGCGCCAACCAAATCGAGCAGCGAACTCAGCGCATCGCCCCGATCCATGAACGCCAATGCATTGGCGGCCGAAAGGCGAATGTCCGCGTCGGTGTCGCCTACAAGACCAACGAGCAGTCGCGTTCGCTCATCCCGATCCAACCCCTGTGAGGCCGGAATGGCCAGTCGCCGCAGTTCGGCTCGGTAAGACGTGGCGATTCGGTTGAGAGCCCCGGCGGCCGTGTTTCCCAGCGCTGCGATTTGTCCGAGGCACAGGGCCTGCGCGGCCGGGTCCTCGGCACGCCCCAGCCGATAGGCCCACCAGTGCGCCCGGAGATTACCGATCTGCGTCGACAGTCCAACGACAAGCAGCGCGGCGAGGAAGATCGGCGCGATCCGCCCCCGTCTGCCTTGGCGGGCTCCCGTGGGCGTCGTCGATTCCATGAGGGGCTATTAGCGCCGATGCACCGGGCATGGCAAGCACGAATGGCAGGAACGCCTTCCGGACCTCATTCGCGCCCGTAATTCGCCAGCTTCCACTCCCGCCGCCGGTCCTTGTCCTGAAGCTTGCTGCACACCTCGTCGTGGATGCGGCGCCATGTCTCCTTCCAGCCGGCCGAGGTTCGCCCCGGGCCGCTGAGATACGACTTGAGAAAACGCAACCGGTCCGAACACGTACACGCCGGGCTGGAGACCAGACTGGCGCAAAGCCGGACGACCGCTCGCATGTGGTGAACGTCGGTCGCCCGACGCCGATGCGAAATACCGTCCATGTCGATGAACGTCAGCACGGGCCGCCCGACGAACGGCGCTGGCCAGCGGATCATGAGATTCGGCGCTTTCAAGTCGCGGTGGATGAACCCGCGGTCGGCAAAGGCCTTCAGCAGCCGAACCACCGCCTCGATGAGCCGGTCCTTGACCTCGCGCTGCGCCGCCGGATCGATTCGGGCGACGTCGCGGGCCAGAAACGTCTCGAGATCGCAGGCGTCTTCGATGAATTCGGTCAGGGCCACCGAGTCGGTGCGAAAGATGCCGGCGGCGTAGCGCTCGATGACGGCCAGCGGCTGGGCCGCGGGCAATTCGCGGTTGCGCATCATGTTGGCGATCCGCCAGCTTCGCATGTTCCGCGAGCGGCCGAAGAGCTGGGCCAGGCGCTTGAGGACGTTCCGCGCCAGCGGACGCTTCGCGACGACGCTGATCCCGCGCGACCCGTTCGGCAATCGGCCCTGGCAGCTCGTCGCCGTATGCGAATCCTTCAGCAGCTCATGCCTGGCGGGATCGACCCACGACAGCGGCTCGGCGAGCCACCTCTTCCACTGGGCCTCGGTGAACGTGAAACACTTATCGCCCATCGTCGGCGAGGGGTGCTTGCTTTGCAGCAGGACGTGGCCGCGCCAACCGGGCGCCGGCGCAATCCTGGCGAAGTATCGGCTGGTCCGCATGGTGCGACGGTCGCGTTTGGACCATAACCAGTTGGCATGACGATCCGCCTGATCGGCCAACTCTTCGACCAGCCGGCGGCGATCGACGCGCCAATTCCTCGCCAGGGGGCTGGCCTGTGCGAATTGATCACGGTAGTCGATGTAGGCGTTTAGAAAACGAAGCCGCTGCGTGTACGTGGCGTTGCGGCGGAACCACTGGTTCAACTGCGCCAGATTACGGATTGCACGATGCGGCGGAACCGGTCGCGCCACCCGCACCCGATGCAGGTCGACGAAGACCGCCTCGTAGCGACGGCCGACCCGGCGGACGAGGATGTTGCCCGGGTGCATGTCGCCGTGTTGGAAGCCGCACTGGTGCGCCCGCGCGATCAGCCGCGCCAGCGATTGGGCCAGCAGGTTGGCGCTCCAACGGTCGTCGCGGATGCCGACCCAGCACTCGCTCAGCGGCAGGGCGTCCGACAGGGCCCTGGTGATCAACAGCGACTTGCTGCTCCGGTCGGCCTCCCACGCGATGGCCACGGGCTGGACCGCCGCGATGGAATGCGACTTCGCGTACAGGCCGACGTTCCATTCCAGCGTCGAAATCGGTCCCCGGATCAGCCGCTTGAGACGATGCATCATGCCGCGCGGATGGTACAGCTTGGCGAAAAAATCGCCCTGGTCGGTGCGGACGCTCCACACGTCGCGCTGGCTGTTTTTCTTCACGCGCGTCGCGCGGGCATACTCCTTGAGGCCAAACCAGTCAAAACCGACCGGCTCCACGAGGGACTCGGCGCCGCGCTCGATGCGCCATTGCCGGTCCTGGTGGATCAGTTCGACGAAGGGAGTGGGGAGGTCCGAATCGGGCTCCGTGCGCGATGGCGCGCCGAGATCCAACATGCGTTCTTCCGCCTTGAGCCCGAATCTGGTGCGAGGGTCGTCCGAAACCGGCATCGTGGAGGTTCCGCCCCCGGTCGGGACGGCAATGCCGGCTGAATGTCGGGATGCGCTGATGATCGTATTCTCAGTGGGTCTTGCGTTCAAGGGTCAGCCTCAATCCGTTTCGGCCTTCCTTTTGGCGGCCAGTGTACGCGCCACGCCCGGCCACGCTACAATAATTATCGGGTGACGGCCCGTCCAACCCGCCGTCCAAACTCCCGGCGGCCCAAAGTGTCAAGAAAGGCGGCACAGCCGCCTATCCGGGCATCGATTGGCCCTGATTCTCCGATTTGGCCCGTTGCGCCGCCCGTCGCCGAAGCATGGCCTCCAAAAACTCGTCGATCTGCCCATCCAGCACCTTCTGAGGATTGCCGAATTCTATCCCTGTCCGCAGGTCTTTGACGCGGGGATCGTCGAGGACGTAATTGCGGATCTGGTTGCCCCAGGCGATCTCACCTTTTTCGCCATAGATTTTGGCCATTTCGCTATCGCGCTTGGCCTGTTCGATCTGCTCTAGTTTGGCTTTGAGGATTCCCATTGCCTGACGCTTGTTCTGGCCCTGGCTCCGCTCGTTCACGCACTCGACGACCAGCCCGGTCGGAATGTGCCGAATTCGGACCGCCGTCGCCACCTTGTTGACGTTTTGCCCCCCGGCCCCGCTGCTGCGGCAGAACGCGACAATCTCCAGGTCCTTCTCCGGCAATTCGACCTTGCTTTCGGGAAACACCGGCAGCACATCCACCGCGGCGAAGCTGGTCTGGCGTTTGCCCTGGGCGTTGAAGGGGCTGATGCGCACCAGGCGATGGACGCCCATCTCGCAGCTCATCCACCCGTACGCATGCGCCCCTTTCACCAGCAAATTGATCGACTGCACGCCCGCCTCTTCGCCGTTCTGCCGGGCGATTTCCTCGACCTTGTATCCACGCCGCTCGAAAAAGCGCAGGTACATGCGCAGCAGCATCTCGGCCCAGTCGCAGGCCTCGGTCCCGCCGGCGCCGGCCTGGATGCTGAAATAACAGTCCCGATCATCATTCGGCCCCGACAGCAGGGCCATGAGCGAGACCTGCTCGATTTGCCGAGCGATTCCCCGGCGCTCCTCGTCCGCCTCGGCCCGCGCCGATGCGTCTCCCTCGGACTCGGCCAGATCGTAGAGGATCGCCAGGTCGTCCAACCGGCGGGTCACCGACTCCACCGGCTCGACGATGGCCTTCAGCGCCTTCAGCTCGGATATGACGGTCTGCGAGCCGGGAGATTCCCAAAAGCCCGGCGCTGCCATCCGCGTTTCGATGTCCTCCAGCCGTTTCCTCTTCCTCGGAAGGTCAAAGACTATCTCGGATGGAGTGAATCCGCGTCGTGAGCTCCTCGGTCGTCGCCGATCCGTCGGGAAATGGCATGGCTGGTTCTCCTCGTTCACTTGGCTAATATACGACCGATCGCGTTGAGCGACAACGAATCATAGGCGCCGAATGAACCCCCCATCGCATGATCCTCCCTCAATCGCGACTTCGGCGACGTCCGATGCGCCGGCGCGGCGCCCGCGCGGCCCCGCGATTCGCATCACGATCCTGCTCGTCCTCCTGGCGGCCGGTGGTTTGTTCATACTCGAGCAGCGGACGCGTCCGACCTGGCTGGGCGGACCGATGGTTCAAATCCCCGTTGCCGGCACGCTGTCAATCGTGTGGGAAATGGACGCGCCGCTGGGCGGCGGCCGCCTCACGTGGTGGGGCGACGACGGGAATCGAGCAACCATTGCCGCGAACCGGAAGGGGACGCGATTTGAAGCGAGCATTCGCGGCCTGGAACCGGGCCAATCAGTCAACTACCTCGTCGAGAGCGCCCGGCCGCTCTTGTGGGCCAGGCCGCTCGGCGCGACCGTCGAGACGAAAGCCCCGCCGCCGCCGGGGCAGTCGTTTCGTTTTGTCGCGTTCGGCGATTCCGGCAACGCGAGTAATTCCCAGGCCGATCTGGCGCGGCGGATCGCCGACGCCGAGCCGGACGTCGTGATTCACGTCGGCGATCTTGTTTATCCCGCCGGCGATCGCGCGACCTACCCGACGCATTTTTTCAGCCCCAACGCCGCGATCCTCCGCCGCGCCCCGTTCATGCCGTCGTTGGGAAATCACGACGTGGCGACGGACCGGGGGGCGCCGCTCCTGGAGGTCTTCGACTGTCCGCGAAACGGCCCCGAGGGCATCGAGCCGGAGCGCAACTATTGGTTCGACTTCGGCGACGCGCGGTTCGTCGCCCTGGATTCGAATCTGGCGGAGTTCGGCGGCGCCCTGACCAGGGATGACATGAACAACGTCGTCGCCCCGTGGTTAAGATCGGTCCTGACCGACTGCGGCGCCACGTGGAGATTCGTCTTTTTCCACCATCCCTTCTATACGGGCGGCCCTCACGCGGCCGAAGGCGTCGCATACCTGAAGGAGGCGTATGCCCCTGTATTCGAGACCTGCGCCGTCGATCTGGTCTTCAGCGGCCACAATCATCTTTACGAACGCACCGCCCCGATCGCCGGCGATCGCGTCGTCGACGAGGGCCGGGGCGTCGTGTACGTCACCACCGGCGCCGGCGGCGCGAATCGCTACGCCGAGCAAATCCCGCCGCCGCCCTACATTCGCGCTCATAACGACGCCGTGTTCAGTTTCACGCAGGTTGACGTGACCCCGAATCGAATTGAGCTGCGCCAGATCGGTGACAGCGGCGAGACCCTCGACGAATACGTCATCGACGAATCTTCGGTCGTCGCGGGGTCATGACCGGATGAACTCGTGGCGGCCCGATATCCGTTTGCCGCGAAGGCGCCGTTGACCATGCCCCGCGTCCGTCAGAAATTCGGCGCGCATCTTTCCGTCGCCGGGGGGCTTCATCGGGCCGTCGCCGAGGCACGGCGGCTCGGTTGCGATTGTCTCCAGATATTCGTCAAGAATCAGCGGCAATGGAACGCGCCGCCGCTGGGCGACGACGCCGTCCGTGCTTTCCAGGCCGCCCGTCGCGGAAGCGGAGTCAACCCGATCGTCGCCCACGCCAGTTACCTGCTGAACCTGGCATCGCCCCGACCCGCGGCGCGAAAACGGTCAATCGCAGCCCTGATCGACGAGTTGCAGCGCTGCGAGGGCCTCGCCGTCTCGCCACTGATCGTCCACCCCGGCTCACACCTGGGGGCCGGCGAGGAGGCCGGCGTCCGGCTCATCGCCGCCTCGCTCGATCACGTCCACGCGGCAACGACCGGGTTCAAATCGCGTATCGCTCTCGAGACGACCGCCGGACAGGGAACGACCATCGGACACGACCCGCGGCAGATGGGGGCGATCATCGAGCGCACGCGCGATCCGCACCGCGTCGCCGTCTGCCTCGACACCTGCCATCTCTTTGCCGCGGGATACGATTGGCGAAAGCCGGGCCCCTACGAAGCGCTGTTGGAGTCACTGGCGGCCCACGTCGGGTTGAAGCGCATCGCCTGCATCCATGCGAACGATTCCGTCGGGGCGTGCGGCAGCCGGTTGGATCGCCACGCGCCAATCGGCAAGGGCAGGATCGGTCGGAGGGGCTTTGCGCGCCTGCTCAACGACGCGCGGCTCGCGGCGGTGCCGAGGATTCTCGAAACGCCCAAGGGCGTCGACGGCCGGGGACAGGATCTCGACGTGGTCAACATGCGGCGGCTGCGAAAACTCGTACTCGATTGAACCGCGCTACGAATCGTGCGTCGGTGGCTTGATGCCGACGCGCCGCAACGTCTTGACGAGGTCGCTCGGCCACGGCGACCTGACCGTCACGCGCTGCCTGGTCTCCGGATGTACGAACGACAGCCCCGCGGCGTGCAGGCACAACCGCCCGGCGGCAGGGAGGCGATGCCGGTCGGCATACACGTCCTCGCCGACGACGGGGCATCCCATTTCGGCGAAATGAACGCGGATCTGGTGCAGCCGTCCGGTCTTCGGCCGTGCCTCAACGAGCGAGACACCCTTGCCGACGGCCAGCACTCGAAAGGCCGTAATCGCCGGTTTTCCCCGACGCCCGGCAATCGCTTTCTTGCGCGCACCGACCACTTCGAGGATCGGCGTCTGGATGACGCCCTGCGCCGTTCGGGGCGATCCGGCGACCAGCGCCCAATAGGTCTTCTTGACCCGCCGGTTCTTGAATTGATCGAACAGATCGTCGTAGGCGCGCTGACGAAGCGCGACGATGACCAGCCCAGACGTGTCTCGATCGAGCCGGTGCAGCAGGCCCCATTGCCGCGCCTCGCCGAGGTTTTGCAATGGATGGCCGTAGCGCGCAAAAAGCCCGTTGAGCAGACTGTCGCGCATGTGCTTCTTGCCGGGCTGCGTCACGACGCCGGCGGGCTTCTCGACCACCAGAAGGGCGTCGTCGGCGTAGGCGATGTCAAAGAGAACGTCTTCGTTGGGATAGACAGAGTAGGCGGCCGTGTTGAAGCGTCCGTGATGCACGTGAACCTCATTGGTCACAACCGGGCCAGTGTCGCGAACGCCTATGAACCCGCCATCGCCGTCTGCTCATCCGCCTTGACCGCCGGAGCCCAGTCCACGTAGCCGATCATCATCTCTTCCCACGTCTGCTCGCCCCAGCGGACCGGGCTTTTGGGATCGGGGTTTTCGAAATTCTCCTCCGAGTTGTCGAACACGGCGATGCACTCGAAGCGCGATCCGGCCTTGATGATCAGCGGCTTCTTGAGGATATACGATTCCTGCCAGTTGAAGTCGTACCGTGACACCGAGAGGATCGTCGTCGGCTCGGCATCGGGCGCCGCGTCCGCCTCGAACAGGAGATACTTGAACGACTTGCCGCGCGTGTGCATGTGCGGCATGAACGCGAAGATCTCAATGTCCGTGTCGGTTTTCCACTCCGATCGAACCTCGTAGGCGGAATCACCCGCCGGAATTTCGAAGGACAAGTTGTAAATGCCCCGCGTAAAAACCTCGCGCTCGATCGGGTCCCTGGCGAATCTCAGCCCGATCGCCGAGCGGTCGCGGGCCGCCTTGCCGTTCGTCGTGTAGTGCATCTGAAGTACGATCTTCGCCCCGGCCGGAAGCCGTTTCGCGCAGCCGGGCGGGAAGATCGAAGGCGTATCGCCCGGCACCGTGGCACAGAGGTACCCGTCCTCCAGCCCGATGCGACCGGAGTTGACCTTCTGATCCTTCGGAATGATGAAGGCCAGGATGTGGTGGACGACCTCGGCGGCGCCGGGATGGGCCTCCATGGCGACGATCCACTTGTCCTCCTTGAAGTCGGTCGGAATCTCGAAGTATTGATACTCCACGGTCCCGTCCTTCGGCACCAGGAATGATTCCTTCATGCGGTAGATCTTGTCCGGCTTGCCGATCCGCCACTGCTTGGGCCACTTCCTCGGCTTCGGCTCCATCTTCGGGTCGCCGCGCGGCATGCCGCCGGCGATCCACGCCAGCAGCATGGCCTTTTCCTTCTTGCTCAGATTGCGCTCATTGACGAAGCGCCCGTCAAACGGGTCGTCGGCGTTCCACGGCGGCATCCTCCCGTCCTCGACGACGTATTGAATCATGGCCGACCATCCCGCCACGTGGGAATAGTCCGTCAACGGAAAAGGCCCGACCTGGCCCGCGCGGTGACAGGTGATGCATCGCTTCTGCATGATCCGCGATATGTGCCGCGCGTAGGTCACCTTGCCCTTGGTTTCCTTCTTCTCGTCCGTCGGCGTGCGCGCGATCACGCAGCCCGGCGCGGCCGTGCGCGCCGTGTGCGGCGCCTTTCCCCGCAGAACGTCGCGGAGCGCCTTCTTGAGATAGTGATTCCTGGGCTTCTTGCGCTTCTCGCCGACGGCGTACTGATCGTCGATCATCCCGCGATAACGGACCACCTTGTCGGCATCCACGACGAATACCTCCGTCGTCGTCCTGGCGTCGAGTTGTCGCGTCAGGTCCTGATTCTTGTCTTGAAGTACGGGAAACGTGATTCCCAGCTCCTTCATCGCGCGGCCGATGGCCTTGAGAGGGTCCTGCGGATTGGCGTTGATCGCCACGAAAGCGACGCCCTTGGGATGAAACTCCTCGTAGAGCGACATCAGCCGCGGCGCATAACGCCGGGAGATCGGGCAGCCCAGCCCGGTATACGCGATGACCAGCGCCTTGCCCCCATGGAACGCAAGCAGATTCGCCTCCTTGCCGTGCAGATCGCGAAGCGTCGCGTCCTTGAGCTTTTCGCCGATGCGATCGACCGGCGACGCCGGCGACCGGGTCGCCGCGCCACCGATGACGGTCGCTGCGGCCGTGACGGCCAGGAACATCCGAATTCTTCTCTTCATGGGTTTTGGCTCCTGGGCGTCCAATAATTCTCGGGCGAGCCGCCATGCGCCGGGCCCTTGATTATAACGGGTTGCGATGGCGAACGTTATGGCTCGGTTCCGCACGATGCGCCGGTCTATCACCGCCGGATTCGCCCGGACGCGGGCCGCGCGCACCCTCATCAAGGGCAATATTAGCGGATAGCCCACGTTTATTCATAACGGGGGAAGTCTGCCCTCAATTCGCCATGAAGCGTCGAACTCCATGGGCTGGTTGAATCGTTCGTCGTTGAATCGTTCGTTGTTGAATCGTTCGACGGCGTGGAATATATTGAGTCACCATCAAAAGCCGGATCGACGATTGCCGTGAATCGTGCCGATCCCACGGGAGCCCACGCGATGTCCACGATCCTTGCCGGCAGCTTGCTCGCCATCCTCTTGACGGGGCCCATTTCCCAGGCGCCGCCGCCGGTTGCGGAGCCGCAAGTCGAGAAGCGCGACGATAGCGGCAATGAGAAAGAAGACCGCGAAATACGGAGCGCCCGGCGCGAAAAGCGGCGACTGGAACGCCTCCAGCGCCGCGAGCAATACCGCCAGGCGGGTCCGGACGAGCGGCGGCAACTGCGCATGGAACGCATGGTCGATATGACCGCGCGAATGTACGAACTCGACTCGGTGCAGGCGGTGATGGTCCGCAACGAGATTCAGGCCATGGAAGCCGAGCGGCGCGTCAAGATGGGGGCCGACGCCGAGGAAATGGAGCAACTGCGGGACAAGATGTCCGAATTCTGGATGCGCCAGGACGACAATCGTGAAGCGGACGACAATCGCGAGGCGGACGACGAGGATCGACGTCCGGGCAGGCGGCGGTGGCGGGAGGCGCGGGAGGATCCCGAGTTCCAACAGTTGCGCGAGCAGTTGCGGGCCTTGGAGGACAAGTATCCCATGGACTGGGAGGCGGCGGCGGCACGGGTAGAGGCCCTGCTTCCGCCCGAGCAGGCCGAAAAGGGCCGCCAGCTCCGGGAGCAGCGCTTTGCCCGCTGGCGTGAGCGGCGGCAGGGGCGCGGGGACGACGGCCGATTGGATGAAAGTACGCAACGGCTGGAGGATCAACGCCGCGAGGCCCAGATCGCCGGGGCGCGTTCCGAGCGCGAACAGAATCGCGCCGACGACGCCCGGGCCGCGGCGTCCGTCGTCGTGCCTGCAAAGCCGGTCCAGGCCGATGCGTGGGAGGCGCACGTCAGGCAGTTTATTTCCAGTCACGAATTGACCGACGCCCAGGCCAACGCCGCGTGGGCGATTCTTCACGACCTGCGGGGCCGGGCGACGCGCATCGAGGCGGCCAACGTGAGCCGTCGGGCCGAGTTGCAGAAGATTCGCAATCCGGCGGTCCGCCAACAGCAGCTCGACGAGCTGGATGCCCCGGTCGAAGCCCTGTTCGAAGAGCTCAAGCGGCGGCTCGACGGGCTCCTGACGGCGGCACAGCGCAATTCTTGAGAGCAAGTCCGCAGATTCGGGTCCGCGGCCTGACATTTCCCTAGCGAACGCCGGCCGACCTGCCGGCCATTTCGAATATCTGCTCGGCGATGGTATCGGCGGCCGTCGTGGTCCCGATCGCCCCGGCCGCCTTCGCCATGCGCTCCCGCCGGTGCGGCGACTTCATCAGGTCGCGCAGCACGTCGCGCAGCCGCTCGGCGTCATCACGCGGGTCGTTGTGATCCTCGACGATTTCCGCGGCGCCGGCCTCCGCGAGGATCCGTGCATTGGACATCTGGTGGTGGGCACGATCGAACGGATACGGCATCAGCACCGACGGCAGCGACATCGCGGTGATCTCGGCGAGCGTGGATGCCCCCGCGCGAGAGATGACAATGTCCGCCGCCGCCATGCACAGCGCCATGTGCTCGGTGTATCGGCTGGTCCGCGCCGTGATTCCCGCGCTCTTATATGCCGCTCGGCACCTGTCGAAATCCACATCGCCGGTCACGTGAACGACCTGCCAATCCGACGCGACGCGCCACAGCTCAATCAGCTCCAGGCAGGCGGCGTTGATCGACCGCGCCCCCTGCGACGCGCCGGTGATCAGTACCGTCGGCCGCGCCTCGTCAATTCGCAGCGCGCGGCACCCGCTCTGACGCGTCGCCCTGGCGAACTCCGGCCGCACCGGGCAACCTACGACGCGAATGTCGTCGTGCCCGCCGAAGCGCTCCGCGGTTTCCCGCCATTGAACGAACACGCGCCTGGCGCGACGCGCCAGGCGTCGGTTGGCGCGGCCCGGCTCGGCGTCGGGATTGAAAATAGCGGTCGGAATTCCGATCTTCGACGCGGCCATGATCGCCGGCGCCGACGCATATCCGCCCAGACCCAGCACCGCGGCGGGGGGCCGAACGACGAAGCGGTCCGTGGCGTACCTGACGGATCGCCGCCACGCCGCGAGAAACCCCGGCCACTGCCACGGCTTTTTGGGAAACGGACGAACTTCCTGCGAAACGAGCTCGTATCCTGCCGAACCGATCAGCTTCGCGTCGAGCGCGCGGCCCGTCCCGAAGACCGAGACCTCGAAATCCGGCTGAAGCCGTCGCAGACTTCCGGCGACGGCGAGCCCCGGATAGAGATGTCCTCCGGTGCCCCCGCCGGCGATGACAAACCAGGGTTTGGCGGTACTCATCGGCGCGGGGCCATTCTACGTCATCGGCAGCGCGAATTCGGGTCCGGAAGCGGGAGGCGTTCTCGGCGGCGCGACGGTGGCGGCGGCGGGCGAACGGTAGCCAATCCGCCGAGAACCATGGCGTATCCGCGCGACGTTGATCAACAGCCCCAGCATGAATCCATAAAGCAGCACGCCCGTTCCCCCGGCGGACACCAGCGGCAGGCCGATCCCCTTGGTCGGAACGGAGACGGTCACGACCGCGACGTTCATCGTCGCCTGGAAACCGATCGTCAGCGAGACCCCCAGCGCCAGAAGCCGGCCGAACTCGCTGCCGGCGCCGACCATCGCCCGACGGCCGGTCCAGAGCATGACGGCGAACAATCCGAGGACTGCTATTCCACCGGCCAGGCCGAGTTCTTCGCAGATCACCGCATAGATGAAGTCGCTTCGCGCCTCGGGCAGATACCCGTACTTCTGCACGCCGGCGCCGAGCCCACGGCCCCACCAACCGCCGGAAGCGATGGTGATCAACGATTGCACCTGGTGGTACCCACTTCCCTGCGCGTCGGCGAACGGATCAAGAAACGCGGTCAGCCGCTGGACCCGATAGGGCTTGTCGATGATCAAGTACGCCAGGCCCGCCACACCCGGGAGACTGACGATCGCCAGATGCCAGAACTTGGCTCCGGCCCCCAGCAGTATGCAGCCGGCAACGGCCGCCAAGAGCGCCGCGGTACCGAAATCTTCCACGCCCACCAATGCCGCGAAGATCGCCCCGACAGAAGCTAATGGAAGGAATCCCGTCCAGAAGCTGCGGATACCCGGCCCGAGCCGCGCCGCCAGGCCCGCCAGTAGCAGGACCAGCGAGACCTTTGCCAGTTCCGACGGTTGAAACCCCAGTCCGGCTCCCGCCGGGCCCAACGACATCCACCGGCGGGCGCCGTTTCGCACTTCTCCAATCCCCGGAATCAGTACCAGGACCAGCAGGGCGATCGAGATCAATGCGAACGCCAGCGTCGGCTGAACCGCCGATTGCGGGCGGATGCGCCAGGACTCGTAGGGGCACAGTCCGACCATCAGCATGATGATCAACGCGGCGAACGCGATGGTCGCCTGGCGAATTTCCGACGAGGAAGTCAATCGCTGGTCGATCAGGCCCTCGCCCAGCGTCGCGCTGGCGGAGAACACCATGACCACGCCGATGCCCATCAGGGCCGCCGCGGATATGGAAATGGCCGCCGACGCCGTCGACGGCTGAGATTTCATTCGTAGCACCTTCGGCCTCCATGCGGCGGGATCGGGCATCCGTCGCCCTCGAAAAGCGAATTCGCGCGCGCGACTTCGCGCAATTCTCCGGGCACTCGCCGGACGCCTGTACCCTATTTCGGCAAGGTCCGCCGCCCGACGCGAGCCCTGCCGATCGGGGGGTCGCCGTCATGTCCGGGCATGCGATTCTCTAATGGGCGCCGTGGATCGCCTTGCCGAACATCGCCTCGGCCGCCTCCATCAGCGTCTCCCCGGTTGAAGGATGGGGATGGATCGCCGTGCAAATGTCCTCGGCCACCGCGGACATCTCCATGGCCAGCACCGCTTCCGAGATGAGGTCGCCCGCGTGCGCCCCGACGACGCCCGCGCCGACAAGGCGCTGCGACTGGCGATCGAAGATCAGCTTCGTCAACCCCTCGGGCCTTCCCATGGACACCGCCCGGCCGGACGCCGCCCAGGGAAATTTCGTCACCTTGACGTCCAGGCCCGCCGCCGCGGCCTCCGCCTCCGTCACGCCGCACCACGCCACCTCCGGATCGGTGTACACGACCGATGGGATGCACGCGGGATCGAAGACCGTCGGATCGCCGGCGATCGCCGCCACCGCCACCTTGGCCTCGCGCGACGCCTTGTGCGCCAGCATCGGATCGCCCGCCACGTCGCCGATGGCGTAGACGCGCTTGTCGGTCGTCTGTCGCCTGGCATCGACTTCGATGAAACCGCGATCGTTGACGCGGACCCTGGTCTTCTCCAGGCCCAGGTCGTCGGTGTTCGGCCGCCGCCCGACCGACACCAGCACGCGGTCGAACTCCTCCGATCGATCGGCTCCGTCCAGGGCGAAGGTCACCTTCACCGCGCTGCCGCTCGGAGCCGCGCCCTTCAGCGCCGCGCCGGTGTGGATGGCCTTCATCTGCTTGTTAAGTCGGGCGACGAGCGGCTTGGCCAGGTCGGCGTCCACCCCGGACAGAATCGCCGGCAGCGCTTCGACGACCGTCACCTCGCTGCCCAGCATCGCATAGACCTGCCCCAATTCCAGTCCGATGTAGCCCCCGCCGACGATCAGCAGCCGGCGCGGGATTTCCGGCAATTGAAGCGCGTCGGCCGCGTCCCAGCAAAGCGCCTGCGGAATGACCGATTCTGGAAGCGTCCTGGCCCGCGAGCCCGTGGCGATGATGCAATGCTTGAACTTGAGCCGCGACACCTCGCCGCCTTCGACATGGACCGTACGCGAATCCTCGAAATGGGCCCGGCCGGCGATGACCTCGATTTTCCGCCCGTTCAGCAGCGACTTCACGCCGCCGGCGAGCTTGCGGATCACGCCGTTCTTCCAGTGGCGCAGCTTGTCCAGGTCGATCCGTGGCCTGGCAAATTCGACGCCGTAACTCTCGGCGTGCTGCGCCTCGCTGATGGTCTTCGCGACGTGCAGCAGCGCCTTGCTCGGGATGCACCCTTCCCGCAGGCAGACGCCCCCCGGCACTTCCGCCCGCTCGACGATGGCCGTCTGCATGCCCCGGTCGGCCGCGGCGCAGGCCGCGACGTATCCTCCCGGGCCCGCCCCGATGACCAACAACTCCACCTCCTGCGTGAGATCTCCGACGACCATCTGCGCTCCTCGTAGTCAATTCGGTCCAGTTCTCGTTTGACTGCCAGATTCCGCAATTCTGGGACACATCTGTCGAGCCGCGACCGTCACCGAGCCGCAACCGTCAGGGAGCGGGTTTTCTGCAACCACGCGACTCTGACAAACCGAACCCGCTTGCTGACGCGCGCGGCTCGGAAAGCGCCTCGCCTGCCATACGCGTGCCGTCGCGCGAACGGACCGGCATCGGCGGAGAGACGGTCACCGAGCCGCGACCGTCAGGGAGCGGGTTTTCTGCAACGACGCGACTCCGACAAGCGGAACCCGCTTGCTGACGCGCGCGGCTCGGAAAACGCCTCGTCTGCCATACGCGTGCCGTCGCGCGAACGGACCGGCATCGGCGGGGGCGATTGTAGGGCCCGCGCCAAAAGGCGGCCAGCCGGACTGACGCGGCATCGGTTGTTACGATTCGATGGGAATTTCGCCGAGGTTTATGGCCGGCGGGAGGATGCTCTCATTCGCGCCAGATCGGCTTCGGCGGCGATGTGACCGAAGGCCGGCCAATCACGTCCGGCGACGATCTTCTGAAATACCTCCATCGCCCGGCCGACGCGGCCTTCGCACAGATACCAGTTGCCCACGCCGTAGGCGATCGTCGCGTCCGCGACGCCGTCGGCGCCCGGCGTCTCCAGCAATTCCTCGGGCGTCAGGATCCCCTTGTACATCAGCGTCCGCCGGTGATAGGCGTGGTTTTCGATGATGTCCATGTCCGGCGTGATCACCTCGAGCAGCCGCGCGGCCTCTTCGTCGCGCTTCAGCCGCCGCAGCGACATGTACAGCCAGTCCACGACCGCGACCACGTTGTCGTCGAGTTCGCGCGTATAACGAAGCGTCTCGGTGAAGGCCGTTTGCGCCGCGTCGAAATCACCCTGGAGATACCGGGCCACGCCGAGGTGATACCACACGTTGAAACCCAGGGTCGTCAGCGGGATGTTCCGGTCGTTCGGCTTGCCGTCCTGTTCGACGACGTCGATCTTCTCGACGATCAGCCGCGAGGCGATCTCCAGATCGGCCGCCGCCTTGTCGAATTGCCGCACGCTGATGTAGCGGTGCCCGCGATGCCGGTAGAAGGGGGCGTAATCGTGGTGGCGCTCGATGCCGCGCGAAAAGGTCTCGATGGCCTCGGTCATCCGCCACAGGTACCCCAGCCGCCGGCCCACCCAGACGATGCGCTCCGGATCGTTCGGGCTGGCCGCCTGCGCCGCCCGCGCTTCGGCCAGTTGCGATTCGAGCTTGGCGACGTCCGCGGCGGGCGGTTCGCTGTAATGCGGCCGACCGAGCAGCGAGACCGCCTCCGGCGCCCGCTGCGGCGATTCGCTGGAGACGGTCGTTGCGGCGTTCGGCGGCTGCGGATCGCCGCACGCGGCGATGATCGCAAAACAAATCCCGATGACGACGCCGAAAACGCGCATGACGCGGGGCGCCGTCGCGCCGACGGAAAACGACGTGATGGTTGACATATTCTTAATAACGGTATCCGGGCCGTCGCAGCCGCACTTGGGAGCGGCTGACCCCTGCCGAAGCCCATCGTAGGCGTTTCTGGCGGGCTAAAGACCCGTTCTGAATGTTCCGGGCATAGCTTGGAAGCTCATTCGACACGTTCAAGGGTCACATCAGATATGAACTGAAGGTCAGTCGTGCGGCCGTCCGCCTCATTGATCGTGAGGCGAAGGGTCGTCGTCGCGATGACCCTGTTGCCGACGAACCGCCCACCGATCAAACCAAGTCCTTGGCCCGTCGGTGTTCCGTCGGTAGTCATGGGGGTGACGATCCTTCCTATGACAAAGGTGCTATCGGCGTTGATGCTCCCCGTAAACGAAGAGCCGTCGGTTCCCTCTCCCTTCAGCTCTCCATCATTCTGCGTGAATGTCGTCAAAACGGTCGGATCGATCGTGCTTTCAGTGCAATTCGATTCCGGGATCGTGTTCAACTGACATTGAGCGCATGATGTTCGAACATTTGTGACGGGGCGGTAGGTTCCCCATTCCACGGTGCCAACCGCATCGCCCGGGGGGATGTTCAGCACGTCGTCGATAGAAAGGCACGTCGCTTGCGGCAACCCCTGCGGCATATCCATACACTGCCCGCCCAAAGTGGGAAGTGGCACGAGGAGCGCCAGCACGAACAATCGTAATCGGTGCATCGGACCCTCCTTCGAACTCGACGTGTCGGTACCCGCCGATATGGCATCGGACAGGCAATCATCGAAAAGGCCGAGATATCATACCAAGACTGGCGACAACACGCCCCCACAGAACTGGAATTACGCCGGGCGGCACTGACGGGAATCCGTTTCCGCCGTACCGCGTGGAATCTCCGGGCGTGTGTCCGAGTGGCCAAAGGAGACGCGCTGTAAACTTCGCCATGCATTTGTAACTAATTGTCACACAAAGAATTATGATCGCAAGACATGCTGTATCGGGGACGATATCGGGGGCGTGACGGTCGGATACACTGCCTCCTTTGGGCGCTTTGACGCTGGCGGACTGTAGGGGTGTCAAACACGCGGCACTATTGCCATCCTGTCAAAAGAGGGTGATTGATATGGAGAATCAAGGCCGATGGCTTCTGGGGCCATTCCTTCTCTTCTCGTATCTGAGAATCATAGTCTCCCTGGCGCTGATCATCGTGTCCGGATGGTATGTATTGAGTGGTTCGGCGCTGATAGTCCGAGTTGCCTGCGCCATAATTGCGATGGGTATTGTCGTCGGCCTCTTGTTCCATCTGGTATTCATGGGGCCGACATTGATCTCGGGATACATGCAACTCGCCCAGCAAACACCTTTCTGGCTGGTTCTGCCTTACGGATTGGGACTAGGAATCTTGCTTTGGAAAACATCTACGGCCTACTCTATTTTGATAGCGGTTCTCGGATTGCCAATCCTACTTTCGTCGTGGGCTGTAATTTCTGGTTACCGATTGGCAAAAACGAAGCCTGACGCTTTTGATAGTCCTGAGCAATAATGCAGTGTAGGTGCTGATCAAGCAATCTGCTCAGGGCGGGGTCTTGTGCAAAGATTAACCCTTATTCTTGTTTCTCTCCTGTTCGTGGGCTGTGCTCGGGTCGGTCAGGAGTTCCCAATGGAGCGCGTGGGGGAGATTGAACCGGGCAAGAATACGCAGGAGGACGTTCGCCGCATCCTCGGCGAGCACCCAGTCAGTCGTGATCAGAATTCGACCGCCGCTCCCCAATGTCTGAAATTGGCGGGCGGCTGCTTGGTGGTGGGCGTCATCTGCCACCAGGATAGCGACGAGGCCGCTGGTGTCGAGAAACAGCGGCTCAGCGCCGGCCATCGCGCACCTTGGGATGCCCGTAAAGGTAATGGTCGAGGTTGTCGGCCAGGTCCGATTGGCCGATCGGCACTGCCCGGTTCCCAATGTCGAAGATCGAATCGCCCGAGGGCGCGTCCGCCTTCCGCTGCTCGACCGGCTCGATCCTGACGCGCGTGCCGTCGGGCAAACCGTTGTCGCCTTCGATCTCCACGACGCCGTTGCGAACCGTTCCTCGATAGACCACTGGACACCTCTCGTGATGATTTTACGTTTGCCCGGCGTCGGGAGCAAGAGAATGCACCCATTGCGAACACAACCGTAACGTTTCCATCGTTGTCATCGGTTGAGCCATACCGACGATGTGCGCTCGCGCCCTCTCCGGGCGAGGATTCGTTTGAGGGCTCGCCTACAAGTGACTGAAGGTCCGTACGCGTTTTGCGGGGTTATTGGAATTGGCAAAAATGGCCGAAGAACAGGGTCATGCGATGCTGGGCGCAGCGCCCCACCAAGATTTATCCAGCCCGTAAGGGCTGACATTGAGTAGGCAGGGGCATCGCCCCTGTTCGCGGTCGTCGCAGCACAACCCCGACCCTGAAAGGGTCGCATTGGGCTTTTCGATCAGCGTTATCCCGCGGCGAATTCGACCCCGGTGGGGTCTTGGTTGACATTGGCCGGGCATTACCGGTGGCGGCGCTGCGCGTTGCCACCGGCTACTGACGGTCAGCCCTACCGGGCTGAATCAGCCCTGGGCATCGCCCCTTTTGCCCGGCGCCGCCCTCGCAGTCTCCGCGTCGCCTCCATACCGTAAAACGCCAAACACGTACGCAGGTCCCTGGCAATCCCGAAGCGCCGGGATGCGCCCTTCGGGCGAATTCTATGCGGACCGATCTGGGAATCGCGCGCTTGCCGCTATAGGTCGGTGGCTCATTGCGCTGCCGGTCGGCGATTTGTGCGATGCGACGTGCGATCCGGGCCGGCCGCACTGATGCCGTGGATTGGCGTTCCGGCAGCGCGACCGGCGGCGGCCCTTGATTTTTGGCCCGTCCGCCGCAGAATTGCCGTCATGTCGGCCGGCGTCGCAAGACCGCGCGGCCGCAGCCCCACGTAGAATCTACAGGGCGTGTGTCCGAGTGGCCAAAGGAGACGGGCTGTAAACCCGTTGGTTTTTACCTTCGCTGGTTCGAATCCAGCCGCGCCCAGTTGAAAGGACCGACCCATCCGAGCCGTCTCGCGCCGGCCGGCGCAGCGATCCCATGCGGATGAACCTGCCCAACCAGATCACCGTCGGCCGGTTCTTCCTTGCCGTGATTCTCCTCGCCCTCCTGGCCGGGTTCGACCTGCGCCGCCATCCGACCGATTCGTTGATTCTGGAGGCGGCGTTTTGGATTTTTATCGTGGCCGCCGTCACCGACATCCTCGACGGCTATCTCGCCCGCAAACAGAACCAGGTCACCTCGTTCGGCCGCGTCCTCGACCCGTTTGTCGACAAGATTCTGGTCTGCGGGTCGTTCATCCTGCTGCTGGGCCGCGGCTTCGTCGACGACGCGGGTCAAAACGTCACCGGCCTGTCGGCATGGATGGTCGTTGTGATCGTCGCCCGCGAGCTGCTGGTCAGCGGGCTTCGCGGCTTCAACGAGGCGGCCGGCACGCCTTTTGCCTCCAATATCTGGGGCAAGATCAAGATGGTGGTCCAATCGGTGACGGTCCCGACGATCCTTCGCGCGGTGATGCTCGCCGATGACGCCGGCTGGATCGACACCTTGCGCGTGATCATGATCTGGTCCACCGTCGGCGTGACGGCGGCGTCCGTCTTCCCTTATCTCTTCGCCTCGCGCGCGGTCCTGTCGGAGCAATCGCGTGGGTGATTCGCTCCGCGCCGCCATCCTGGGCATCGTTGAAGGGCTCACCGAGTTTCTTCCCGTCTCCAGTACCGGCCACATGATCCTCGCCATGCCGCTGCTCGGTGTCGACGGCGCGAGCGATCCCTGGCCGAGCTTTCTCTATTTCATCCAGATCGGGGCCATCTTCGCCGTCATCCTCTATTTCCTGCCTGCCCTTGTCCGGCAAATCGCGACCAGGCCGGCCGGTGGCGTCGGTGACCATCTGCTGACGAAGCTGCTGGTCGCCATGGCGCCGTCGGCGGTGATCGGCTTGTCGTTCGACGACGTCGCGGAGAAATATTTGGAGCGTCCCGTGCCGGTGGCGGCGGCCCTGATCGTCGGCGGGGGGGTCATGATCTGGATCGAACGGCGCTATCGCAAAACAACCGGTCCGTCGATCGAGCAGGTCACTCTTCGTCAGGCGTTCTTCGTCGGTCTGGCCCAGTGCGTGGCCATCATCCCCGGTACCAGCCGCGCCATGGCCACGATCATGGGCGGCCTGGTCGTGGGGATGCCGGGGGCCACGGCGGCGGAATTTTCCTTCTACCTGGCGATTCCGACCCTTTGCGGCGCCGGGCTGCTGCGGATCGTCAAGCACCGCGAGGCGCTGACCGGCGACCACCTCGAAACGATGGCCGTTGGTTTCATGTTATCGTTTCTAGTCGCCTGGGCCGTGGTGGCGGCGTTCATGAAGTACATTCGGACCCGCCCGCTCTGGCCGTTCGCCGTCTATCGAATCGGACTCGGGGTGGTTGTCCTGGCGTGGTTGGCCCTGAGGGCCGGCTGAAATATTTGAGATTCTCGCTAACCCCGGCGGCAGAGTGGGGGTCTAATCCCCTGAAGGGGCTGGCCGGTGTTTGGCCGGCGGCATGACCCGATCGCCGCGGGACTTGAGGTAACTTGATCGGGATGCGAAATTCAACAAGGAGAATGTCATGGTCTTCAAACGATTGGGAACGGCAGTCGGAATTTGTGCCGCGATCGCGGTCGGCGGTTGGTTCGCCGCTGCGCCGGCCGAGGCGGGGGGCTATTGCCGCAGCAATTCGTACGGCAGCGGGTACGGCTACGGCGGCGGCTATTCCTATTCCTCGTTTTCCAGCTATGGCGGCTCAAGCTACGGCGGCCCCAGCTACTACTACGCGCCGCGTAGCTACGGACCCTCATACGGCCACAGCAGCGGCTTTGGGTTCTCGTTCAGCGGCTCGCGGTACGGGCATCACCCGCGCCGCTCCTTCTCCCATCACGGCCGTCACGGGTTCGGCCGCAGTCACGGATTTGGCGGTTATCGCCGCTGCCGCTGATCGTCGCCTGGACACTTGAAAAAAAGGCGTTCCACAAGGCGCCTGCCATGTGGAACGCCGCTTTTCTGCGCGCTGCCGCGGTTCACGCCGGCAGTTGCACGCCGAGTCCTCCGAAAATCGCCTGGAGGATCTGCGTGAAGAACCCAAAGAAGGTGTTGAAGACCTCCTGAAAGGGTCCAAACAGACTCGCTAGATCGAATGGCATAACGCTCTCCTTGTTGCCGAGCCCGGCTGTCTTTGCGCTGGGCTCAGCCCGATGCTGAGCCGACACCCACGCAAGGGCATTCGCCGTGCCAACCGATTCATCGGCTGACAGGTAGGTAAAAATAGCCCCAATGTGGACGCTTCAAACCGCGAGTGGGGGAGATTCCCCACAGCCCGCGGCCATCAAGTGGAACTTCCCCGACAATTGAGGCGGGCAAGGCGTCAAGGTTATCGGTAGTCTCGCGGTGATGGCTTCGCGACGATCAACTCGCCAACCGTCGCCAATGGACGGATGGACGGGCCGGAGTCACCTTTCGCCAGCGAACTTTGGATGACCAGCAGGCCGGGGGCGCCCGGCAGGTCCTCGCTGTGCAGCGATTCGGTTTCGATCATCGAATGAAGGCGCCGATGCGCCAGATAAGCGCCGCCGGCGATGAGGGTCCGCGCATCATCACCGGGCCGCGTGACCGCCGTCACCGATGGACGACCCGCGCCGTCGCGACCGAGCCAATCGGCCAGCTTGCGCATTTCCGCGACGCGCTGCTCGGCCTTGCGGGACTGGGCTGGCAACCGGCCCATCGTCGCCGCGAACTCCGCGGCGTGCAGCGCCGCAAACGCCGTGACGCCGGCGCCGATGACCCATCTAACGCCGCGAACGCCGGCCCACCGCGTCCAGGCCGCACGCACGGCAAGGGCGCAGTAAACCAGTAACAGGGGAACCAGCGGGGCCACGAACCGCGGCCCCTCGTCCCACGGCCACAACGCCAGGACGCCCACCGTGCCGGCCACGAAAAAATCGACCGCGGAGCGGCGCTGGACGAGGAATCCGAACACGACGGCCGCGGCCAGGCCTCCAACCAACCACCCGGTTGCGCGCCCGAGGTCACCCCGATGAAGACGCCATGCGACCTTGTCGCCGATCAACGCCGTTCTCATTTCCGATAGTCGCAGCGGTCCATAGGCGAGGAATCGTCGCCATTGCAGGTCGAGACCCGTCGCGGCGGTGTTTTCGATCGGCCGCGCTTGCGTCCAGATGGTGTCGTACCCGTACAACTTCGGGTATCGGGCCTGCCGGAGCGACCATGCCGCGTGTGGTAGCGCAACAACCAGCAAGAAGATCGCCGCCGCCGCGGTTCGGCGTCTGACATTCCATTCCCGGCGAAACAACAGCGACAGCGCGATGGCGGGCCCAAGCACCAGACCCACCGAGCGAACCAGCCCCGCCGCCCCTGCAAGGAGTCCGGCGACGACGACGCGGCGATGGGAGGGCCCTTCGCCATGACGCCCTTCGGCCGCGACGAGCAACGAGGCGAGCATCAGCGGCATGAAAGGCAATTCGGTCAGGACAAACGCGGACTGCGTCAGCAGCAGTGCGTGCGTGGCGACGCCGATGCCGACCGCGGCCGACGCGACGCCGCCGAGTTCGATCCGTGCCAGGCGCACGGCCAGCAGCGAACTGCCGATCCAGCATGCCGCCGCCAGCCAGCGAAGCGACAGCTCCGGCAGATCGCTGCTCCCCAGAAGCGGCGCCATGAGAACCGAATACCCGGGCGGCCGGATGAGCCGCTCCGCCGGAAACGCGCCCGTGGTCCACAGGGATCGGGCGACTTCCAGGTAGGCCACGCTATCCGGCGATATCGCGCACCAGGGGCCGACCGCCGCCGCGCAAGTACAGGCGGCAACGCCCAGCACGATCGCCATCGCCCGCCAATCAGCTCGCGAAGGAGTCGCCCGGCTGACCGAGGGAATCACGTCGCCTATCGTTCGATTGTGAGCCAGCGTGGTCATCGATGATCGGTGCGCATCGTTGAAAGATGCCGAAAACTCGCGTCGCCTGTCTGACGTGTTTATCGACGATTGCGGCCGGCGGCCCATTGCGATTCGGTCGCGGGTCGTCGCCAGCGGCCGTCATCTCACAGGACGGACGGCGCGGGCCGCCATTCCGTATGGCCGCGGCCCGGCAGGCATGATACGATTCTCCCCGACGATCCACGACCGACAATCAGGCGGGAGCTGACATGAAGGCCGAGCAGATTCTGGCGAAGCTCAACGAACTGCGGCACGAGGCCGAGGGTGACGAGACCGATCCGGAGTGGTTGGCGTTGCACCACGCCTTTTGTTTCATCTCGTACAAGATCGCCGAGTTTCAGAAATACCTGGACCAGGTGGATGCCGGCGCCACCGGCGATTAGCTCGCGGCGCGACGCCGAAGGCAAAACGACCGGGAGTCAATGGAGTGTCTCGGCCTGGCCGGCAGCCGCTGAAAACGGACGAAACCTCGCGGAGCGGGCGTCGTCAAGGCAGGCCCTCGCCGCGACATCATCTCGTCGTGCTTCACGAACGATACTTCGACCTTCTCCGTAGGGGCAAAAAGCGCATCGAGTGCCGCCTGTCGGCCATTCGTCGCCCGCCGTTCGAGTCCGTCGGCCCCGGCGACCACCTCTGGTTGAAGCTTCCGTCGCGCGGCGTTCGCGGCATCGCTGTCGTCGGCGCCGCGATATCGCGCAGTGCCGGCGACGGAGACGGTCTAGTCCAATGGGTGCAGCGGTATTCGCGGGACATCGCCGCCGACCGGCCATTCTTCGCCGACGCCGCCGACTGGGCCCGATTTGCCACATTGATCTGGATCCAGTCGCTGGTGACCATTCAGCCGATGCGGGTGTCCAAGGCCGACCAGCGGGCGTGGGTCGTCCTCGCCCATCCGCCTTTTCCCGGAATGCGCATCGGCGGCGGATCGCAGACCGGGTTTACAGCCCGAACATGACCGCCGCGCCGCATAGCATGACGACGAAGCCCGACGCGGCGTGTGCGTAGCGATGATGCCCGCCGATTCGGACCGCCGCGGCGCCCACGTACAAGAGTCCGACGGCCGCCACCATCGTCGTCAGCGTCGCCAGGGCGAAAACGGTCGTCACCAGGGCGACGCCGATCCAGTGATGCTGCGCAGCAGGATAGATCAGCAGGGGAATCAGGGCCTCACACGGTCCGAACAGAAAGATGACGAACAATATCCACGGCGTCAGAGGCCGCCTGGCTGCGCCGTGGCCGCCCCCGACCGGCACGCCGCGAGATTCCGGTACGGTCGTCGAGGTCGCGTGAACGTGCAGGTGCTCGCCGCGATGAACGTGCTCGTGAACGTGCGACGTGCCGTCCGCGTGAACGTGAAGATGCGTATGGGGCCTATTTTTCGCCGCCGTCCGCAGGCCCCAGACGAAGTATGCGAGTCCAAACGCCAGCAGTATCCATCCGGCGAACCGTCCGCGGGCGGCCTCGATGGCCTCGACGCTGAAGACCGCCGCGCCGATGCCGACGCCGACCAGCCCGACGATCATCGAGCTGCCGACGTGTCCCGCGCCGCACAATACGGTCACCGACAGCGCCTTGCGCAGTGACCATTGACGAGCCCGGGCCATCGCCACGAAGGGCAGATAATGATCCGGCCCCATGAGCGTATGGAGCGTTCCAATGGTCAGCGCGGCGAAGCAGAGCTTTTGAAGTTCCGGCGTCACTCAGCGGATTATGACCCCTCGGCCGGAAAGTTTCACTGAGGCAGCCCCCGCGACCAGGGCACGTCGCGACCCGTGCCGGTCCACAGCGAGTTGTTGCCGAACCAGGCATAGCTGCCGTCGAAATTGGTGCGATACCCCAGTTCCTCCGGACGCCTGGCTTCCGTGTGCCCATCGACCCACAAAACCGAGGCCCTGCCGAGATGACGGAGATCGACGGCCGACCGCTTGTCGGGAAACTTGGCCGCCTCGCCGCTGGACAGGTCGATGCAGGGCGGGTCGAGATTGAAACCCTCGTTGCCGAGGCGGTGGCCGTCCTCGGCATTGTTCTCATAGGGCCGGCGCTCGTCGGGGGAATACGTCGCGGCCGTGCCCATCGAGTCGGCGACCGCAACGGTCCGCGAGGTGTCGTGAATGCGCGTCACCGACACCGGCCAATTCTTGAACGAGAATATATCGCTGCCGTCCAGCAGCCGAGAATTCCCCAGGAACTGGTAGTTGTAACCATAGCTGCCGTTGCGCTCGTCGGTCCAATCCGGCACCGCCGGGCACACATAGACCTTGCTGGAATAATCCTGGCGGTCGCCGCGCTGCCCGAAGCGGTCGAAGTTCGCCCGGCTCGGCATCGGCTCGTCGAAGGCCTTGATGCCAACGTTGGTTCCCATCATCGCCAGAAACGTGGGGCGATACTTCCACCCGCCGAGCACCAGCGAACGCCAGTTGTCATTATCCACCTTGGGCAGTCGCCCCGGCACGAGATGGTCATGGTGGTCGGTGGAATACATCGTCAGACCCTGCCCGAGGGTGCGCAGGTTGGCGAGGCAGACGCTGGCGACGCCCGATTGCCGCGCCGCGGACAGCGAGGGCATGAGCACGGCGAGCAGGATGGCGATGATCGAGATGACCACCAGCAACTCGATGAGCGTAAAGGCGCCGATCGCCCCGGTGCTTGCGCCTTGGCGCCTTCGGAGGATCGTCGCGAATGCAATCTGCTTCATGGTCATTTGCCCAGCCCCATCACGATCACGCCAGTGTAACGAAATTCACGTGTCGGCTGAAATCCGGCGCGGAAGAAGCTCTAACGACTGCGAGCCGATCCCGAACATAATCTATTGCCTCAATCATATTTACGATTCCCCGGATCGGATGCTCAGTTGACGCCCGGCGAGAGTCTCATAATCCCTTTCGACGCATTGGAACGGACGCGGCTGATCGGCCGCCAGGCAAACCCAAGATGGCCGACGCCAGACTCCAGGAGGTGCTAATCCGGCATTTCAATCGAACCGAATTGGGGGGTGAAGCTACGCTCTACGAGGTGCGATGATGGTCTCTGTTCAAGCCGTTGACAACCGACGCCGGGACACGCGACGGCCATCCGACGACCTCATTCGCTGGAAGCGCCCGGGACGCATCGAGGACCATAAGGGCTGGAGCATCGACGCGTCCGCCTCGAGTCTGGGTTTTCTGGCGGATCGTCGATCGGCCCCCTGTGTCGGCGAGCGGCTCAACGTCAGGCGGCTCGACGGTGAACGCTGGACGACGATCGATCGGCCCGTCTGGGTCGCTCGAACGATGCCCGCCTCCTCCGACGATCTGGTCTTCGTCGGCTGCATGATCGACTGATTCACGCCAGCATTGCGGCGGCGTTCTTCGACGTCATCGCGCAATTCCAGCGCGTCGTCGACGCCTGCATCGCCCTCTGTGCGATGAATCAAAACGAATCGCAAGTCTCCACGTTGTCCCCGGGGCTGTAGGTCAGCGACCCGCCGGTCACGTTATCGACGCAGAACGTAAACGACACGCTGCCGCCGACCTTGCGCTTGGTCGTAATCACGGCCACGCCGCTCGAATCGGTCGCATCCGATCCCGACTCGTTGAATGAGCCGGTGAACGTGCCGCTGACCGTCACCCCGGCCACCGGATTGCCGACATTGTCGACGATCGTCACGGTTGCCCGACCCTTCACTTTGGGTCCGACCGGCTGCGTGTCGACGACGATCGACGCGACGTGCATCGTGACGGGCACCGCCTGGGGCGTCGCGGACGCCTCGTTGCTTTGCCCGCTTGTATTGCCGGCGGCATCCTCGGCCACAACGACGTAGAAATAAGTCGTTCCGTTAGCCACCGCCAGATCGAGATAGTCGCTGGTCGCGACCAGTGGGCCGTTGATCTGGTTGTACGGTCCGCCGCTGGTGGTGCCGCGCAGCACGTTGTAGCCGGCGAGGTCGCCTTCGGTGTTGTCGTTCCAATCGAGCGAGACCTGTCCGTCGCCGGCGACCGATTGCAATCCGGTTGGCGCCGCGGGCGGAATCGGATCGGTGACCGTCGTGAAGCTCCAGACAGGTCCCACGTTGACGCCGGCCGGCGTCGTCGCCGTGACCTGCCAGAAATACGTCGTTCCGCTGGTCAGGGGTCCGGGATCGCAGAACGTGTCCATCGTGTCGTCGCAGATCGGCGTGGTCGGCGGAATGTCGGTTCCGAAGACGACGTCGTAGGTTGTCGGGCAGGGATCGTCGAGCGAGTTGTTCATCGTGCCGCGGCCCTGGGTGCTCGCGTTCCAGTCGTCCTGGTGTTGATCCATGACCCCGACGGATCGCGCGATCTGCTCGGCGGTCGGCAATTCTCCCGGCGGGTGGATCATGATCCACGCCGTGCGGAAATCCTTTTGCGACGCTGTCGAGTCGGGGAGCCGCGCCCCGTTGGCCGCAATGATGTCCGCCGACGCGAGGTTGGTGATCGCGCCGGAATACGGGGATTGGCAATCGCTCGTATTCATGTAGCGGAACTGCGACATGCCGGCGTCCATCTCCTGCGGCGAGACGTATCCCATGAGATAGAGGTCCGGATAGCTGAACACGCCGCCCGTGTCCTCGTTGAAACAGAGCTGCGCGAACAGCGCGTCGCAGGCGCCGCCCAGCACGGCGGGATTCGTCCCGATCCATTCGCGAATTTCCATACCCGAGCCCTGGCCGTCGACGCGGAAGTTCCAGTGCGACGTTCGGCCGCATCCGGTTGTTCCTTGAAGCGGAAGCGTTCCGCCGACGACGGGTTGCAGGAACATGGCGAATCGATGCTCGAATTCCTGCCCCAGCACCAATCTTGTGAAATCGGCCACCGATCCGGCCCCGGAATCCCAGTCGTCGATCTCCCACATCATGACCAGCCCCTGAATCGTGTTCGTGCTCAGCCCGAAATCGCCCCGATTGTCGAACGTCGTGTTCCCCAGGCCGCTGACGTCGTTGAAGACTTGCAGGTAAAACGCCGTGCCGATCTCGTGCGTCGGTTCGAAGCTCAGCGAATAGCAGATGAAGTCGTACTGGTCGCCGTGAACCGCCACCAGGTCGTTCGCCGCCTGGAACATCAGCACGAACAACTCGCCGTCAAAGAAGAATCGGCGCAAGACGTCCTCGGAATCTTCGTATAGAAACACATCGTCGGGTCCGAGCGGCCCGATGGCGCCGGCCCCTCCGCGCAGAGTCGTCGCCGGCGCAAGGGCCCATCGCAGGCGATCTTCCGACGACTCGACGAGCCCGGCTTCCACGGCTTCCTGCACCGCGGCCACCGTTTCTTCCGGCGACTTGAGCCCGCATTCGTGTCGCAGGTCGCCGGCGGGGCGAACCCAGTCCGTGCTCGGCTGCTGCGCGCCTACCGGTCCGATCCCGGCGCCGCCCGCCTGCACCGGTGACGCTCCGCCTCCGGCCGGCGGATTGGCCGCCTGCCACGACAGTAGAGGATTCAGCGACACACCGGTCGCGCCGTTGTCCGGGGAGGGCGTATGCGGCTCGCGGCCGGGCAGGTTGTCGCAGACGTCGAGCGCCTCATTGCAACTATCCGCCGTGCAGAAATCCCCGTCGTCGCAATCAACCGATGTACCGGGCACGCAGACCTGGAATTGACAGGTCTCGACGCCGTTGCAGAACAGCCCGTCGTCGCATTCCGCGGAGATCGTGCAGCCGAAGCCCGCCTGCGGCGTGGCGCTGGCCTCGTTGCTGAAGCCGCTCTCGAATTCGGTCTCATCGATCGCCGTCACCACGAAGAAAAAGGTCACGCCGTTGGTCAGGCCGGTGACCGGAAAGATGCTGGGATCATCGACGTCCACCTCGGCGTATGGCCCGCCGCCCGTCGTCGAGATCCATACGCGATACTCAACGAGGTCCGGCTCGGTGTTGTCGTCCCAGTCGAGCAGAACGCGCCCGTCGCCGGGATAGGCCACGAGGTTTTGTGGCGGCGCCGGCGGCGTGAGGTTTTGAACGACCTCGATGGTCACGTCGTCGAAGCTGGTCTTGGCGCCGTCGTCGGCGGTCAGTCGCAGGACGTGCGTTCCGAGCGTGTCGAGCTGGGCCAGCGTGTTGGGCTGCGTGGCGTCGAGAAAATTGTGCTGTCCACCGCCGCTGAAATGCGTCCACAAGCTGCTGACCGCTCCCGGCGGGTTCGGCAACCCGTCGTCGGTGACCGATCCAAACAACTCGAATCCAGACCCGCTCGCCTGTGCAATGGCCACCATCTGGTCCGCGCCGGCGTCAACGATCGGCGCCTGGTTCGGGTCGAACATCGGCGTGGCCTGGGCCTCGTTGCTCAGCCCGCTCTCGTCGAGCGACGTGTCCACGGCGCTGACGACGTAGAAATAGGTCGTCCCATTGACGGTCGATCCGTCCAGGTAAGACGAGATCGTCTCCGTATCGATTTCCGTGTACGGACCGCCGCCGGTCGTCGCGCGGTAGATGCGATACTCGAGAAAGTCCCCCTCGGTGTTGTCGTCCCAATCCAGCGACACCTCGCTGTCACCGGCCGTCGCGACGAGGTTCGACGGCGCGTCCGGCGGTTCATTTTGAGGCGTTGCCGTGGCCTCATTGCCAAAGCCGCTGACTTCCAACGCCGAGTTGATGGCCTGAACGACAAAATAATAGGTGGTTCCATTGATGACGTCGGTATCCGTGTATTGGCTCGGATCGTCGGAGTCGACGTGTTCGTAGGGTCCGCCGCTCGTCGTCGAATGGAAAATGTTGTACGCGATGACGTCGGGCTCCGGGTTGTCGTCCCAGTCAAGATCGACCCGTCCGTCGCCGGGCGTGGCGATCAGATTCGTCGGCGCCGACGGCGGAACAGCCGGGGCCGGCCTCGCGCCGGTCAGAAAAAAAGCGCCGATCGCGGCGCCGCAGACATACGAGAAACGCGTCAGAGACTGGGTGGAATACATGGCAAGCTCCTTTGCTCCTGCTACTTGAACAGGCACGAAACCAGGATAGGGCCCAATAAGGGCTTCCGTTTCAGGTTGGCTCGCCCGATTCTGAAATTTATCGGAATTAATGTCCGCGAGTCAAGCACGCGGCGGGTTTTGTTCAATTCGGGCGGTCGAGCGGCGAGCTATTCACTGTTGAATCAGGAGATTGCGCGTTGGAGACAATCGTCGCGGCGCATCAACGGGATGTCGGCGCTGCCGAGCGGGAAATCAACCCGGTAGACCTCTCAACGACGGAAACCGCTCGATAGAACGCTTTGTTGCGATCGATTCACGCCGATGCCGCGGCTACCGCCCGCTCGTCCGACAACATCTCCATCATCGCGACCTTCAATTGCCGAATCTTCTCATCCTTGTAGAGCCAGCCGGGATAGCTGCGCGTCGGCGGGGCGGCCTTGACCGCGTGCGCGAGAACGAACGCATTCCAATAGGGCTCGGCGAGTCCGAAACCGCGGCGCTGGTCGGCGACGAGTCGCTTGAAGAGAATCCGCTTCCACCATTTCCAGTAGACCGGCGGATCGGGCACGATCGACGTCAGCAGATCGACGCGCCAGCCCGTGCCGGCGAGCAGGTCGCGGATTTCGTTCGGTGTGTACAGGCGCCAGTGGCCCTCCGAGCTCGGCCAGTGCAGCCGCATCGGCATGGGGTGTCCCCGGATCACACCGTGCGTCGCCTGGAGACTGATGGCGTTGTCGGTGATCAGACTCACCGTCGCGCCCGACGCGCAGACGCGATTGAGCTCGAATAGTGCCAACTCCGGATCGTCCCTTAGATGTTCGAAGCATCCCCAGAATACGGCGAGGTCGAACGAGGCGTCCGCAAAAGGCCACGGCCCGCTCTCGATGTCGAACTCGATGCGCGTGAATTCATAGGCCCCGTCGCCGTTCGGGTGCCGACGAATGCAGCGCTGTCGCCGGCCCCGGCCGTCAGAGTCCGGGGCACAGACGCAGGTCACGTCGCGCCAGCCCAGTTCACCGGCCAGATACGGCACCTCCAGACCCCATGACCCGACCACCAGGCACCTGCCCCCGCCGTTTCCCCGCGGCAGGCGCGTGAGCGAGTCATGGAGCCGCCGGGCGTGGCACAGCAGGTACCGCGATTCTCCGCGCGATTCGAGCGGCTGTTCGACATCCTGATCCGGTACGAGCCAGCGCAGCGTCGATCGAACGGGGCGGGAGAATCGCGTCGGGGGTTTGTGGGCCATGGGTCGGTCGCCTCGGCGGTGGCGGCGGCTCGGTGTCGCTGTCGGCCGGTCCTCAGTGGATCGGCAGGGCGCGGTCATGCGAAACAGTGTGCGGCCGCGCAGGCGGAATGGCGCAGTTCCTGCATGCAGATTGTTGCGCGGAAGGGTTGGATTCTGCCCGGGCCCGGTGGACGACGGCGCGCCGGACCGACCGCTACATGCCCTGAAACTCGATGTTGCCGTTCGTCGTCTCGGCCTGAATCATCCCGCCGCCGGAGTTAAGGATTCCGGTGAGAAAGCCGTCGCCGGTGACGACGTCCGAGACGGTGAATCCCGAGAGACTGGCCGACACGGCGCCGCCGTTGGCCAACAGGTCCAGTTCGGCCTTTGTCGTGCGTGCGATCGTCAACTTGATGTCCCCGTTTTCCGTCCTGGCGGAGACCTGCCCCCCGGCCGGCGGCGTCAAGCTCAACTCGACCGTGGCGTTCGATGTTTGCGCCTGGAGATTGCCGATGACCGACCGCGCCGTGACCGGTCGATTCGAAGTCTGGGCCATGACGTGGCCGACGACGTTCTCGATCTCTACCGCGCCGTTGTGCGTGCGAATGGCCACGTTTCCGTTCAGGCCGCTCACTTCGACCGGCGCGTTCGCGGCGACGACCTCGACCCCCATGCTCGCGGGAACGAAAATGCGAATGTCGAACGCGATCTCTTCCGCCGGCAGTCCGTCAATCGGGGCCGCCACCACGTCCAGCCGGCTCGGGTCGACGAACGACCGGGCGGCCGACACGACCGAGCCCTCCAGGAGGCGCTGATATTCCTCGGCGCTGCGGCCGTCGGGAATGATGTGCTTGGTCACCTTGACCGTCGCCGATCCGTCGGGCGTTGGCGAAACGACGACGCGACCGGTCGGAAGCTCGATGCGCAGCGACTGCACGCCGGCGACGTCAACACCTATTGTCACGCGCTCGACCTTGGGATTCCTCGGATCGATGCCGTCGGGAAATTCGAGCGGCGCGCCGTCGGGTCCGAGCAGCGGGTCGTCCATGGCCGTGTCGCATCCCGCCGCGGCGATGACCGCCAGTACGATGGCGATTCCGAATGGGTGGATTCTCGTTTTCACTTGATTGATCTCCCGACGCGACCGGGCGCGCATTCACCGTCGGGCTTATCGGTCAGGTCCACGCCGGTCTCCAGCAACTAACGTCGGGATCGGCATCCGGGTCCAAACAGAATGACGACGATCGCCCCCAGGCCGCCTGTATCGCCGCGCGTCGATCACCGTCGCAATGCCCGATATCATGAGCCCCTGGGATAGAATCCCGACAAAGGAACATCGCCGATGGACCCCCATGCAACGCCCGAGGTCGATCCCATCAACCCGCGGACGCGCGTGGCGATCGGAATCCTCATCGGCCTGTTGGGGGGCTGGTTCCTCGTGTCACAGATCAGGGGATTTGGCAGCACGACGGCCCCGACGCGGGTCGTCACGCCCCGGGGCGAATTGGCCGCCGACGAGACGTCGACGATCGAATTGTTCGAAGAGGCCTCGCCCGCTGTCGTCTATATCACCGGCGTGGCGATGCGCCGGGAGATCATCGGCTTTCGCATCGTCGATCGTCCGCAACAGGGGGCCGGCTCCGGCTTCGCGTGGGACGATCGCGGCCACGTCGTGACGAATTTTCACGTGATCCAGGGCGCCGCCAGGTTGAGCGTCAAGCTGGCCGATGGCTCGAGTTGGCCGGCGACCGTCGTCGGAGGGGAGCCGGATCGCGACGTCGCCGTGCTTCGCGTCGACGTACCGGCGGGAAAACTGGGTCCGATCGCCCTGGGCACCTCCGGCGATCTGCGCGTCGGGCAGAAGGTGTTCGCTATCGGCAACCCCTTCGGACTCGATCAGACATTGACGACCGGCGTCGTCAGCGCCCTGGGCCGCAGCATTCAGTCGGTTTCCGGACGCATGATCAACGACGTCATCCAGACCGACGCCGCCATCAATCCAGGAAATTCCGGCGGTCCGCTCCTCGACAGCGCCGGACGCGTCATCGGCATCAACACCATGATCTACAGCCCCTCAGGAACCAACGCTGGCATCGGTTTCGCCGTACCGATCGACGCGATTGCCAAAATTGTGCCGCAGATCATCGAGTATGGCCGCGTCGTGCGACCCTATCTGGGAATCGTGATGGTCCCGGAGAATTACCTGCGACGATGGGGGCTCCAAGGCGTGCTCATCGGAGAAATTGCCGAGGGGTCGGGGGCGGCCGACGCCCAGCTTCGTCCCACCATGCAGACGCAGGATGGAAAGGTCATCCTCGGCGACCTGATCGTGGCCGTCGACGGGCAGGACGTTCGCAGCCACGACGACCTCCTCAGCGCCCTCGAAAAGCACAAGCCGGGCGACTCCGTGACGCTGGATTACAAACGCGACGGCGAGAAACGCACCGCGGTCGTGACATTGCAGGAACCGCCGCAATAGCGGTTCGACACGGGACCGCCGCACGGGCGCCCCGGGGTTGGCTTCCGAATCCGATACGAGACCACAACTCGATCCACCGACCCGGGTTCCAGCGGGAGATTGGGTAGATGTACCCATTGGGGAAAAGCGAACGTGGGTTATTGCCCGCGAGCGGTAGGTACTTGGTGAAAACCAGGCGATAAAGAAAATTCAATTTTCACCGTTAATTGCCTGTCATATATCAGGTTACGTCAAACGTCACCCAGCCGTGGTCCGAAGATTTCGGTCCGGCACGGCGGTTGCGATGTGTCAATTCAAGAGAACGACGGAGGCCTGACCGGGCGAAGACCGATGCCCGGCGGCGCGATTCGAAATTCCAGGATGGCCGCCGACCCTCGGCAGTCGTCCTCATCAAACGTGCCCGATCCAGAAATGGGTCGGTTGTGAACGGGCGGGTCCGAGTGCGAGGCGGGCCCGCCCAATTTTTTCCCGGCCCCTCGGCGCCTAGACCGGCGTGGCACGGAAGATCCTTCCGTTGACGCCTTCCGGGCCGACGCGAATGCAAATCCCGCAGCCGCATTTCGGGCAGCTCGCGTTGTATTGCGGCGATTCCGGATCGCGATAGACGCGGGCATAGACGGCGCAGCACTCGAAATGGATGCCGATCCACGGACGGCCGCGCGGCGACAGACGGTCGCCCTCGCCGCCGGGCGAGTCCGAACACGACAGAACCTCGAAATGTTCTCCGTCGGGCCGATTCATATTCCATATATCGGCGAGCCGACCGATGGTTTGCGCTCAGTTGGTCCGCCGTAGGCGAAAGCCACGGGCGATGGACACCGACCGATCCTTCGCTACGATGCGCCAATGGACCGGGCGCGCCCCGGGGTCGTGTCGCCGAATGGACCGCCGGGCCAAGAAAGTCGTGGACCGATGAGCTCGACCCGCCCGTTTAAGATCGCCGGATCGATACTCGGCGGCGATCCGCTCAACCTCCAACAGGCCATTGGCGCCTGTGAGCGGGCCGGCGTGGACCTGCACCAGCTCGACGTTTGCGACGGAGTGTTTGTGCCCACGATCAGTTTCGGCGAGGAGGTCGTCCGACGCACCTGCGAGGTGGCGTCGGTTCCCGTCGAGGTCCACCTGATGGTGGCTCGGCCCGAGGACTGGCTCCGGCGGATGGAAGGCATGGGCCAGTTTCGCATGATCTTTCATCTCGAAGCGTCGCAGCGCTCGATGGGACTCGTGCAGTCGATTCATCGCCTGAAATGGGAGGCGGGCATCGCCCTCAATCCCGAAACCCCGCCCGGCGCGGTCGAGCCCTTTCTCGACGTCGTCGAGAACGTCTGCGTCATGGGAATCGCCCCGGGCTTCGCCGGCCAGACCATGCTCGATTACACGTATCGCAAGGTGGCCGACATCCGCGGATTGATCGACGACGCCGGCGCCGCCACGACGGTCACCGTCGACGGCGGCGTCAAGCAGAGCAATGCCCGGCGGCTGGTCGAAGCCGGCGCCGACATTCTCGTCGTGTCCTCGGGTATCTTCGCCCATCCGCGCCCCGAGCAGAGCGTCGCCGGAATTCGAAATGCCGTCAGCGCTTCGTCCACACCCGTCACCTGATCGATGCCCGCGACCCTTCCACCAGCCGGCCAGAAAACTGCTCGTCTGTTGATCGTCTGCCCCGACGCCCGGGGGATCATCGCCGCCGTCGTTGCATTCATGGCTCAGCGCGACGGCAACATTCTCGACGCCGACCAGCATACCGAATCACGCACACGGTGAATTCTTCATCCGCGTCGAGATCGACCTTGGGGGCTTCGGCCTTACGCCTGAGTCGTTTCCGGCGCGGTGGGAACCGGTCGCCCGTCTCTACCAAATGCGCTGGCACGTGCATGGGGGCGACCGCGCAAAGAAAATGGCGTCTTGGTGAGCCAGGAGGGCCACTGCCTCAGCGACCTGGCGCGCGTCGTGCTCGCCGCCGCCGTTCGCGCCCATGTCGAGGATCGCATCCTCGTCAGCAAGAATAAGACGGTCGTCTTCGACTGAGGCGAACGGCCGCCTTCCGTGAGGATGTCATCCGAGCTTTCAGCCGAGTACCCGATCTTTGCCGCTTGGCCCTTTTGTGGTGATCATTCGCCGACAGGCAGAGGCACGGTCCCCGAAACGACAAAGGCCGTGTTGGCACACGACGTGCCGTTCTTTAGCGGACATGTCTCGATGGACTCGCACATATCCTCAGTGCAAGTTCCACCGCCGGAAGTATCGCACTTGCACCGGCTCCACGGGAGTCAACATCTCAAATGTGAGATGCTCACGGAAATAACCCTGCGCTTCCGTGACAACCACATCGCTCCGGAAGCGCCCATTGTCTATATAGAGCGCGAACTCGATCTCGTCGTCGCCTATGAGGCCGGAAGCCATCACCGTCTCCATGTCCTCACCGCTTGACGACGTCCCTGTTTCGGTCGTTATTTCGAATATTTCCAGGGAAGCTCCTGACTTGTCCCACGAGCCAAACGGCCTGGTCTCATCCAGGAACGCTCCGAACGCCGTCGAGTCCGTCTTGCTCGCGGCAAATGCGGCGAAAATATCGTCCAGCGTGACCGAGGACTCTGCCGGCTCCGTTTCAATGACGGTCGCCTCTATTCGAAGTTCAGTCAACTGAGCCCGGCCGTCGCTCACGAACAGCGCCAGCGGTACCAGCAACACAATCAAACGAGTTACAGTCATGACATACCTCCCTTTTCCAGGAAAATCATTTCCATCCTGTTCACGCGGCTCACTTACTGATTTCGGCACTCACGATCTCAGCCGCCTCGTCAGTGTCCCGTGGCCCCGGATTCAACTCAAGTACGGTAAACACACGGTCTCGCTCGATGTTGCGCATATGTTGCCGCCAGCGGATTACGACATATCTATCCGGGTCAATCCAAAGTTGCTCGTCCAGTTCGGGTATTCGCGCCGTCTTCACCAGCAAGCGCGTCTGCCCCTCCAGCACCACACGCTCCACCTTTGGCGCCGTCGCAATGATCTCTCGGAGGAATGACGCCTGATGGCTGTTAGGTCCCAGCCACGACCTCAGATGCATTCCGAACCCGCAGCCGAATAGACCCCGCTTACAGCGGGGGTCCCATCGACGCTCCACAAACTCCTCTTGAGGCGCGACGTATTCCGCACGCTGTGAGCCGCGATGGTTTATTTCCCGCACGTAGAACCCGCCGTCGACGGGGCGTATTGTGTGTTCATAGATAAGCTCATCGCCTTCGAACACCTTGAGTCGGCAGCGATCATGACGCCCGTGCTCAACGACGCAACGGAGGGGGACGGGAACCTCAGATTGAGCGAGATAATGGACCTCGTAGCGCAACAGGCCAGCGTCTTCATACGTCGCGGCGACGCGGCCCGCCAACTCTTCCGGTTGGATTTCCTGCTCCCCGTGCGCGCCGGCACCTCGGGGCGCGCAACTGGGAAGCGGGGCATTGAAGTTACCCGGTTTTTGAACGCATCCGGCTAGCGATACAAGGTAGACGGCGATGGCAAACTGCCGACGTGCGGATACGAATGATTTCGAAGTCTTAAAGATGCTGTCCCCGTCCCGTCCATCTCCGCATGTGAATGTCAGACGGCTGCTTGCGCTGCGTGAACGAACATCGACGCACATATTGCGCGGGGGGGGGGGTAGTCACACCAAACAAAGAAAGCATTATTGGTCCTATGCTGTCTCCATTATTACTTGTGCTTAATGATAAGTCAAGCTGATGCACTTTTTCTTTTAACCACTGTTCGTATAGTTGGTTACGCGGGCCCGAGGGTGCGGAACAGAACCAATCCAGCCGAGTTCAACACCGTTTGTGGAACGGACCCGCTGCTGTGGGATGAGTCCTCCGCGCCAGATGCGCAGTCGATAATCCTCGTACCACCGCGCCTTGCCTATCGCCTGCGCCCCTACGATGCTCGGCCACGCGCTTCCAGCTTTCGATCGCTTCGCGGCTTTCCCAGCAGGAGACGGTCATCCCCAGTCCGCCCGGCGTGTGCGGTCTCGACGCCGGGGTATTCCGGCTGTCGGGCGGCGAGGTCGAGCATGGCATCGGCCGTTCGCCGGTCCGCGTCGTCGTCGCCGACGGTCCGGCGCGAGGTGAAAATCACCGCGCAGTAGGGGGGCGACAAGCCCTCGACGATTCTGTCGGACATCGGAGACTCCTTTTCGCGAGCGGCGGCGAGTATGATCATCGCCCGTCGATCGGGGGCCATGCGGCGGCGCCGCCGCGCGGCGGCCCCACGATCGCACCTTCACGCGAGAGCAATATCCCATGCAACGTATCAAATGTTCGGAAATCTGGGGCGGCATCAAGAACGCCGACTGCGACGTCTGCTCCGCCGGGATCACCGCCAGTCTCTTTTCCAGCGCGTGCAGCGGCGGCAAGGGCGGCGACGCGTACTATTTCTCCGTCTGCGGCTCGGACAAGCTCACGCGGCTGGCCCTGGCGGACGTTGTCGGCCACGGCGAGCAGGTCAGCGAGATCAGCGGTTGGGTCTACGACCAGCTCGAATCGCACATGAACGACATCGATCAGCCGGCCATGATGGCGGCCCTGAACCATCGCGTCGCCGACCGCGGATACCGGGCCATGACCACGGCGGTCATCGTGTCGTATTACCTCAATACCGGCCTGGTCTATTTCACCTATGCCGGGCATCCGCCGATGTTCAGCCGCTCGGGATCGGGCCGTTGGCGGCAGCAGGCGCTTCCCGAGGCCGACGGGGCGCGGAACCTGCCCCTCGGCGTATCATCCGATATCCCCTATGACATGGGCGACGCGCCGCTGGTCAAGGGCGACCGCTTGTTTCTCTTCAGCGACGGCCTCGTCGAGGCGGCCGGCGCCGGCGGCGAGCAGTTCGGCGCCGATCGGCTGCGCGCGGCGCTGGACGCGGCGGGCGACGCGGGTCCGATGAAACTCAAGACGCACGTGCTGGACGCGGTGCGAAACTGGACCGGCGGCGGCCTTTCGCACGACGACGTGACGCTCATCGCAATCGAGTTGCAGTGAGATGCGAAAAAGCCGGGAAGTAGATCGCCCCCCGGTCGTTGAACACGACTTTCGCTTCGAATGCCCTTTTTCTAGAACCTATCCCAAGACTGGTTGTCGCAGATTGTTGCAACGCGCAACACGCGCGAATGAGCGAGAGTTTCCCAAGAAAGTCGGATTCTTCGGCCACACGCCTTCCGGCCAATCCAAGGCCGAAAGGGTTCTGGGATACGTTCTAATCAACACGGCGATGTCATCAAGACCCATGATCTGCACGCTCGTCATGATCCCGGCGCAATGATGAAGCCCACGGACTGGATTTCCGTGGGCTCCCTAGCGGTTGGTGATGACTGTCTTGGTCAATCAGCAATTGCATCAGGGCGTACCCGAGAAGGGTGCGCACTTTGAGGAACGTATCCCTACAGCTTCACCGTCGCCGTCTTCATTTCGGTGTCGTGCTCGAGCGCGTACTCGCCCAGTTCGCGCCCGATGCCCGGCTGCTTGAACCCGCCGAACGGCGCCGCAAACTCACTCACCTGGTCGAGACACACTCAAGCCAACACAAATCTTCAGCGCCAGTCGATCCGGAATCTCCGTATGTCGGGGCACGGCTTCGACTGAGCCGCTCGCCGGGTTCATCCACAACGAATGCCGCCCACCCTCACGCTTCAGAACGCATCCATTGCGCCGCAAATGACGCAGCAAGGCCGTCCGCTTCACGAGACGGTCACCGTCTCACGCACCGCATCGGCGGGAACGCCCGCCAGACCTTGCTCTCGTCGATCATCCAAAATCAACCGGATCGCGTCGATCAAGCTCTCCCGGCATTCCTCGATAGTCCGCCCCTGACCGTTCGCCCCGGGGACCTCCGGGCAATACCCAATGTACCATTCGCCGTCCCGCTCGTAAACCGCGGTGAATTGGTTCGACATGCACGGCCTCCATCACGCCACAATATCAATCATCGCCCGCTTACAGCTTCACCGTCACCGTCTTGACTTCGGTGTAGTGCTCCAACGCATACTCCCCGAGTTCGCGGCCGATGCCGTTCTACCTTAATCCGCCGAATGACGCCCCGTCATCGTCGTTGTCGCCCGCTTCGGCCCGACCGGCCGTTGCCGTTCGCGGGGTCGATGCGTACAACGTGAAACAAAGAAATATGCGAGAATCCTTCAAGTCTGCCCCGCCGCTTTTGAATGACCAGCACAGCGTTTGTCCCCGGAACTGCGGCATCCGGGTGATCGACACGGACCGATTCTCCGCTGGACAGCCGCATGACGAAGGGCTCAAAGGGCTTGGCCTTCAGCCACTGTTCGAGATCACGAACGTGCATCGCAATTCACCCAACTCGCGATAACCTTCCGCAGCGATGATTCCATCGCTCGAAGCTATCACAGCTTCACCGTCACCGTCTTCACTTCGGTGTAGTGCTCCAACGCATACTCCCCGAGTTCGCGGCCGATGCCCGACTGCTTGAACCCGCCGAACGGCGCCGCGGCATCGAACACGTCGTAGCAGTTGACCCAGACCGTGCCGGCCCGGACGCGGTTGGCGATGGCGTGGGCCTTGCCGATGTCGCGCGTCCAGACGGCGGCGGCCAGGCCGTAGGCCGTGTTGTTGGCCCGCTTGACCACCTCGTCGATGTCCTTGAACGGCATGATGCTCATGACCGGTCCGAAGATCTCCTCGCGGGCGATCTTCATGTCGTCCTTCACGTCGGCGAAGACCGTCGGCTCGACGAAGAAACCGCGATCGCCGGAGCGCGCTCCGCCGCAGAGCAGCTTGGCGCCCTCCTGCTTGCCGGAGTCGATGTAGCCGAGGACCTTGTCGAACTGGTCCTTGTCGACCTGCGGTCCCTGCTCGGTGTCCTTGGCCAGGGGGTCGCCGACCTTGCGCTTCTTGGCCCGCGCGACGCTGCGGTTGACGAAGTCATCGTAGATCTTCTGCTCGACGAAGAGCCGCGAGCCGGCGCAGCAGCACTGACCCTGGTTGAAGAACAGCGCGAAATGCGAGCCCTCGATGGCCGCGTCGATGTCGGCGTCGGCGAAAACGATGTTCGGGCTCTTGCCGCCCAGCTCCAGCGAGACGCGCTTCAGATTGCTCTTGGCCGCCGCCTCCATGATCAGATGGCCCACCTCGGTCGAACCGGTGAAGGCGACCTTGTCGACGTCCATGTGCTTGGCGATCGAGCCGCCGGCGGGGGGGCCGTAGCCGGGGACGATGTTGATGACGCCCGGCGGGAAGCCGGCCTCGAGGGCAAGCTGGCCGACGTACAGCGCCGTCAGCGGCGTCTGCTCGGCGGGCTTGAGAACGATCGTGTTGCCGGCCGCCAGCGCCGGACCGAGCTTCCACGCCTGCATGAGCAGGGGGAAGTTCCAGGGGATGATCTGGCCGCAGACGCCGACGGGCTCGTGCCGCGTATAGCAGAAGTAGGGGCCGTTCACCGGAATCGTCTTGCCGTGAATCTTGTCGGCCCAGCCCGCGTAGTAGCGGTAACAGGCGACCGTCAGCGGCAGGTCGGCCGCGGTCGAATCGCGAAGCGGCTTGCCGTTGTCCAGGGTCTCCAGACGGGCGAGCTCTTCGCTGTTCTGCTCGATGAGGTCGGCGAGCTTGTTGAGGACATAGCCGCGGCGCGAGGCGGTGAACTTCGACCACTTGCCCTCGTCGAACGCCTTTCGCGCGGCGGCGACGGCGTTGTCCACGTCCTGCGGACCGCCTTCGGCGACCCTGGCGAGGACGTCGCCGGTGGCGGGGTTGATCGTCTCAAATGTCTTGCCGTCGGCGGCATCGACCCATTCGCCGTTGATGAGGCACTTGGTGTGCTTGATGTGGACTCCGGACTTGGCCGGTGCGGCAGCGGGAGCGGTAGCCATGGCATTATTCCTCCTGGCAAACGATGGGCGTGATACAACGGTACGTCGTCGCCGGGCATCGATTACGCAGCAGGGCCCGGCGGAACTGATTTATTACGATAGTTGGGCAAGGCGGCGCTGTCAATCCAGCCCACGTTGCAACTACGAGAGCCGTGCTCGCCGGACGATCGGCGAACGCGGCTCGCTCTGTTCCGTGACCTGTCGGGCGTCTGTCGCGGCGCCGCGATCAATACCGATAGTGATCCGGCTTGTACGGGCCCTCGACCGGGATGCCGAGATAGTCGGCCTGCGCCTTGCTCAATGTCGTGAGCTTCACGCCGAGCTTGTCGAGGTGCAGCCGGGCGACCTTTTCGTCGAGGTGCTTCGGCAGCGTATAAACCTTCTTCTCGTAGTTCGCGTGGTTCTTCCACAGCTCGACCTGGGCGATGACCTGGTTGCTGAAGCTGTTGCTCATGACGAAGCTGGGGTGGCCCGTGGCGCAGCCGAGATTCAGCAGGCGGCCTTCGGCCAAGACGATGACCGCGTGCCCGTCGAGGAAGACCCACTCGTCGACCTGCGGCTTGATATTGACCTTCTTGACGCCGCGCACTGCCTTGAGGCCGGCCATGTCGATCTCGTTATCGAAGTGGCCGATGTTGCCGACGATCGCATTGTGCTTCATGCGCTTCATGTGCTCGGCGGTGATGATGTCGCGATTGCCCGTGGCGGTGACGAAGACGTCGGCGGTCTCGACCATGTCCTCGAGCGTCAGGACCTGGTATCCCTCCATCGCCGCCTGCAACGCGCAGATCGGATCGATCTCGGTAACGATGACCCGGCAACCCTGCCCCCGTAGCGATTGGGCGCATCCCTTGCCCACGTCGCCGTAGCCGCAGACGACCGCGACCTTGCCGGCCAGCATCACGTCGGTCGCCCGCATGATGCCGTCCACCAGCGAATGGCGGCAGCCGTAGAGATTGTCGAACTTGCTCTTGGTCACCGCGTCGTTGACGTTGATCGCGGGAAACAGCAGCTTGCCGGCCTCCTGCATCTGATAGAGTCGATGAACGCCGGTCGTCGTCTCCTCGGTCACGCCGACGACGCCCCTGGCGATGTTCGTCCATTTCTTCGCGTCGCGCTTCTGCTCGGTGGCCAGCAGCTTGAGGATGAGCTGCATCTCCTCGACGTCGGTCGTCTCCGGACCGGGCACGGCGCCCGCCTGGTTGAATTCGTGTCCCTTGTGGACAAGGAGCGTGGCGTCGCCGCCGTCGTCGAGGATCAGCGTCGGGCCCTTACCGTCGGGCCAGTTCAGCGCCTGGAGCGTACACCACCAGTACTCTTCCAGCGTCTCGCCCTTCCACGCGAACACGGGGATGCCGGCCGCGGCGATCGCTGCGGCGGCGTGGTCCTGCGTGCTGAAGATGTTGCAACTGCACCAGCGGACCTCCGCGCCCAGTTCGATGAGCGTTTCGATCAAGACGGCGGTCTGCACCGTCATGTGCAGCGAGCCCGTGATCCTGGCGCCGGCGAGGGGCCGGGCGGCGGCCAATTCGCGGCGAATGGCCATCAGGCCGGGCATCTCGTGCTCGGCCAGTTGAATCTCCTTGCGGCCGAAGTCGGCCAGTTCGAGATTGGCGACTTTGAAGTCCTGGGCGGCGGTCATCGTGGTCATCGTAGGTCCTTTCATGGTTTCCGGCCTTGGCGCGTCCGTTGATGGCTGACGTTGGCCGGCGCGCGGTTGGCGCGACGCGCCGTCATGACAAAAAGTCGCGGCGCCTCGATGCGCGACGAGGCGGGGGGGTGGGCGGCAATAGGCCGCCAGATGAGGTCGTCGAAACCCGCCGCCTCCACGTCGCGGCGAAACTCGGCCGGATCGAAACCCCACCACAGGTCCTGCATGATCTCGTAGAATTCCTGAAGTTCGTGGGAGCACTGCTCGACGATCAGCAGACGACCGCCGGGCTTGAGGATGCGGTGCATCTGGCGCAACGCGGCGGCGGGCTCTTCGATGTGGTGCAGGACCAGGCAGGCCAATGCCAGGTCGCAGGCGCCATCGGCGATCGGCAGACGGCCGAGATCGCCCTGGTGGAACTCGACGTTCTCCCGGCCGTTCTCGGCGACGCGATGTCGGGCGCATTCGAGCATCGCGGTGGCCGGCTCGACGGCAATCACGCGCCGGAAATGACTCGCCAGGCCCGGGAGCAGGTGGCCGGTGCCGGTCCCGATGTCGGCGACGGTCCAATCCGTTGGAAGCAGGCCGATGAACGCCTCCGCCGCGAATGACTCGCCGAACGCCGAGACGCGGAGGTCGTCCCAGCGCTTGCCGAGCCGCTCGAAGAATCCGACGGCGCGATCGTCGCGACGGCGCAGGGCGTGTTGCAGCCGGCGCGTCACGCTCTCGGGGACCGGGCAATCGCCGAGCCAACCAAAGAGAGTGCGCTCGAGTTCGTCGCGGTCCTCGCCGGCGTCGCGAATTCGATAATACGACGTCACGCCGTCGCGGCGGTCGCGGACCAGGCCGGCGTCGCGGAGCACCTTGAGATGTCGCGAGATCGTCGACTGCGGCTGGCGGAGGACGTCGACAAGTTCCGAAACGCTCAATTCCTCGCCGATGAGCAGTTGCAGGAGCCGCCGGCGCGTCGGATCGCCCATGGCCCGAAACAGGGCGTCGGGCGAACGCGGCGCGGGCCTGGCAATGGCATTTTGTTCATCCATATATGCGGATGATAGGGTGGATTCGCGAACTGTCAAGGGATAGCCCGGCAGGGCAGTAGTTTCCGAAACCATGACGACGGAGTTCGGCCGCGGGGGAAAGCAAAAAAACCGAAAGGACAATCCGACAGGGGGTCAGCGGGCGGTCCGCTGCAGATACTCGAACGCGTCCACGGCGGTGGCCAGCATCGGGCTCTGTTCACGCCCCTCGATGGCCTGGCGGAGCATCTCGTAGGCCTGACTCTGCTCGTTGAAGCGCGCCTCGGGATCGTCGCCCGCCAGGGAGGCGCGGGCGAGATAGACAGCCGCCAGGCCGACCTGCACTTGCCAGGCATAGTTCTTTCCGGACAGGGTCCCGCCAGCTACACGGACATTCGATCGTTCGAGAAGCTTCAGCGCCTTGTCGAATTCCTCGGCCGCGGTAACCAGCAGATTCGTCGCCTCGACGCGCTGGGCGTCACCGCCCGCTGTCGGCGGCGATTCGCCTCGTCTCAAAACCGTCGCCAGCAGCGATTCAGCTTCGCTGACGGCGCGGATCGCTTCGAGATGGCCGAGGTGCATGATGGCGGCGTGAAAGGCGGCCTCGGCGGCGAGGCAGTGCATGGACGCCTCCATGTCCATGTCCGATCCGATCCGTTGCAGGCGCTCGTCGGGTTCGCCGCCGCCGGCGGTCGCCCCGGACGCGGCCTCTCTGGCGCGAATGGCCGCCGCATGGGCGGCACTGGAAGCGAATCGGGCCGCATCGGCAAACGCCGCGATGCCCTTCGACTCGTACTCCTCGGCCCGGTTCGTGAAGGTCCGCGCTTCGACGATCAGTTCGTTGATCCGCGTCGTCTGGGTATCCAGCTCAGCGGACAGCGCGGCGCGTTTCTCGTTCAACGAAGCGCCAAGTTGTTGCAGCGTATCTCGTCGGGCGGCGAGCGCCTCGCGCGACGCGGTCAGTTGCTTCACCTGCTCGTTGGCCTGATGGAGGCGAAAGTCCAGCGCCTCCAGGCCCGGTTGAGGCGAACCGCCCTCGTACGTCGGCGGCGCCGGGTACGCGCCGGACTGGGGAACTTCCGTGGCATTAGCCAGCGTGCCGTAGGTGAGCGTGGCGATGGCGGCTTCCGCCTGCCGTTGCCGGGCGGCAAGCTCGCGATACTTTGACTCGTAGGATGCGAATCCAAGGTCCGCCTCGTCCAGCTCGCCCAGTTCCTCAGCCGCCGCGCCGGCATCGTCCTGCGCCGATTGAAGCTGCGCCCGAAGCGTCTCGACCACATTCGCCAACTGGGCGATGCCTGCTCCCGCCTGCTGAAGGCCGGCATCGAGTGCGGCCATTCGCGCTTCGATTTCTTCGATGGCGGCACGCGGGTCCTCGGCGTCCAGCGAGTCGGCGCGGCTGCGAAGCTCGATGAGCGTCATCGCCAGGTCCTGCGCAGCGGTTTGCGCCAGGGCCGCCTGTCCGTATTCGAGTCGGGCCCGCTGCGCGGAGAGTTGGCCGTTGACCAGGTAGAGCATCGCCTTGGCCCGTTGGGCGGCCAGGGTTTGATCGCCCGACAGTCCGTCCACGGTCGTGCCGCGGAGGGCGCTGATGGCGTTGTCGGCCGACTGGAGGAGGTTCTTGCTTTCTTTCAGGTAGGGCTGGATGTCGCGAACGATGTTGACCGGCTTGTGGCGGTTGCGCGCATCGGGTGTTCCCTTGCCGAGTATGGCGGTGCCGCGCTGGCGGTCCTTGTTGTTCAGGTTCTGCAGGGCGTCGAGCGAGCGCTTGAGGTTTTGCAGCACCGACGCCGAAAGAAACGTGGCATCCCCTATTGCGTCGGCGTACTCCTCTACGAGTTCTCCGTCGAACGCCTTCTCGTCGCCGGTCGATTCGTAAATGTCCGCCAGCAGGGCTGTGCCGGGGTCGAGATGAAGTACGACGCGGTTGACGGTCTGAAGGTCGGGTCGCGTGGCGGCCCGGACGGCGTCTTCCGGCGAACGCAGCGCGTCGATGAACAGCGGCGTGGCAGCGAGCCCGCCGACGAGCGACAGTCCGAGCAATAGGCCCGTGATGACTCCGGCCTTTGATCCCATGGATCAACCCTCTGCCGCGCGTTGCAGCATCGATTGTCTCGAAACGGCCCCGCCGCGGCCCCCACGGATGGCATGCCACCAAAACTATGTGGATACAATATTTATCAATCCGGATGCCGAAAGTCAACGTGGGTCGGTCCCGGCCGTTCAATCGGATTTATGGGCCCTTGGCGGCCTTTTCCTCGAGCGGCTCGAAGACCTTCAGGGCGTCGCGCAGGGCCTGCGGTGACCAGCTCAGGACGACGTAGTGATCCGTGACCTTCAGCGCCGGGCCGAGGATTCCTGCCTGGAGGTACCAGACGCCGTCGGCGTCCCGCCGGACCTTGACGCGCACCAGCTCGGTCTTTTTTCGCTCCGCCCGCTCGTCGAGATATCGGCTCCAGGCATCCAGCAGTGAGTCGGTGGCGAGCTGGACGGCCCGCCGGTCGGTGATTTCGATGGCGATCGTCAGGGCGAAGGGGATGCGCAGGGGGTGGGGGGGGTAATCGAAGATGACGATCTGGTCGCCGAAGTTGTCAATCAGCTTGCGGCTGATGTCGACGCCGGTCTCCTTTTCCAGATTGCGCCAGATCATCTGCCATTTCTCGACGTTGCGCGGTGATTGGGATTCGAGCCAGGCACGCGGCAGGTTATCGACAAGCCATTTCGTCGGCACGTCGATAACGGCGTATCGGTTGGCCTGCGACGGAATGATCGATTCGTGTCCGTCGACGGCCGTGGACTCGTCGCTGTATACGCAAGTGACATCCTCCCCGGCACGGCGAAACGAACGGCGCCAGGTCAGGGCCCGGCCTTCCTGGCCGATCGTCCAGAAGTCGCAGGTCATGTCGTCCGCCCCGAGGGCGCTCAGCACGCTGGCCACACGACCGCTGGCCACCTCTCCGAGGGCCCGGCGAAGCTGGGTGATCGCGATGAACAACCGCGACCAGGCGCGATCGCCGTGCGTTCTCTCCATGGCCAATCGAAACCACGCATCCCGGGAGATGCTGCCGGCGGGGTTTTTCCAGGTCTCAGCAATCTTCTCGAACGCGCCGCGACCAAACGCCACGACATAGTATTCGTCGAGGCGGCCCCATTCCCAGACGGCCCACTCGGCGATGCGGGCGTCGGTCAGGCGAAAGTAGGGCTGGCCACGCGCCTCGTGCCTGGAAACAGCGGCCACGTCGCTGTTCGTGTAACGGCTGACAAGGTGATCGAGGATCTTTTCGACCGCGCCCGGTTCGTCGTTGACCCGAAAAATCGCCGCCGCCTGCAGGCCGTCGAGACGTAGACTTTTCTGATTCGGGGAATTCGCCGGGCCGGAACCGTCGAACTGGACGACCCGACAGGAAACATCCAGCAGCGCCAACGCGTGCTCGAATCTGCCCAACAGGGGAAGCGACGAGGCGACGTCGGCAAAAACCTGGCCCTCCTGCGGGATCATGCCCGCCGCGTGAAGGAATGACACGATGGTCGTGATCGACAGGACGGGATTCGGCGGCTGGTCGGTGCCGCCGGGCGCCGGTCGGCTTTCGCCGGCCAGCCATTCATAGGGCGTGGCAGCGTAGGCCACGAGGCAATCGGCGGGGATCAAATCCGTGATCTCGCCGGCTCGGGACGCGGACAGGGGTCCGACCGCCGCGCAGGTCGCCATGACAAAAATTGCCGCCTGACGCGAACCACGCCGGCGGCGGCGGACGCCGATCGCCTCAGGTTCAGCCATCCACCTGTTCATGCGTTGCCTACACCTCATCTGCGCTGTCAGCGAAGCTCCCCGTTGAAGCCGGCACATCATAAGGCCGGCGGATGGCGCCCGCGCTCGATCTGCGAAAGGCCGCGGCCCCGGTGGATCAAAAACGGGCGTCCGGCCGCGGGCTTGCGGCTCTTACCCGGACGGAAGCAGGGGTTCGATCGAGGCCCACACGGCATCCGGCGAAGGTCGATCCTGAATCAACCGGGCAGTCCGCCGCCACAGGATCTTTCCGTCCGGATTGACCAGCAATTGTGCCGGCACGGCGACATCACAGCCGCCGGGACCCGCGCCCTGGTGCACCAGGCCGTAGGCGCGGAGCGTTGCCCGATCGACGTCGGCGAGGATGGGGAACGGAAGGTCGAGCTTGTCGTGGACGCTTCGCGAAAGGTCGGGCGCGTCGACGGAAACGGCGGCGATCCGTCCCCCGCGGGATGCGAGCCGCTCCTGTACGCTGCGGAGCTCGCCGAGCTCCATCACGCAGGTCCCTCACCAGTGGCCGCGGTAAAAGACCAGCAGCACGGCACCCGTCGAAGTGAGGTCCGTCAATGACACGGGGCGCTCGTCCTGATCGAGGAGCTCGAAGGCGGGGGCGCGCTCGAGCTCGGCGAATCGCGGCGTCTCGGGCATCCGGGCCCAGATAAACATCGCGTACGCAAAGGCGACAAGCAGGCCGCAGTTGACGACGGCCAGGGCGCGAACGCGAAGGCGGCGATCCGCGCGCGCCGCGGAGATACTGACGACGCAGCCGGCGATCATGAACCCGAATGCCGCCAGCCCCGTGAGCCGCAGGAAGGGGACCTTCAGCAAGAAAACGTAGGCGATGGGCCCCAGAAGTGATAGCACGATACCCAGTAGCGCCGGCAGCGTCGCGCGTCTGGGGCCGTGCGGGGGCGGTGCGTTCTTCAGTTGATCCGTCATCGCGGCCGCCGAGTGTATCAGGTTTTCCGTCGCACGCGAGAGCGCAGAAGCCGCCGGCGGCCACCGGCTCTTCGCGGATCATGGGATTACAGAACAATAGGATTCCCATGTTCCAAAGTTCCGTTGCAGCCCGTCGCCCGGTCGTGTCGATGGCACAAAGGGTCAGGGCGAATCGCCGGCGGCAGGGCCGGTGGCGCCCCGCAGCCAACAGGGAGGTTCGGCGACGATGGCGCAGGCGAAAACCGGCGGCGGTCGGGCGGTGGATACACGAGGGCGGCGGGCAGGCAATCAGTTGAAGGACGACGCGCGCCGCAGGCCCTCGAAACAACGCAAGAGTAATGGGAATAGTAAAGGTAAAAGGCCGGCAAATCGCGGCGAATCGAGGGGAGCGGCGACGATGTTTCCCGAGTTGGCCCGGTCGTCGGCCCGGTTCGGACGGGCCGTGCTGGTGGCCACGGCGCGGCGCGAGGGCGGCCGAACGGACCTTCGCGTGCTACGCCTGAGCCGGTTCTTCGCAACGCCGGCCCGGCGGCCGACAAGGCAATTGCTGGATCAGATCTGCGACGAGTCGGCGGCGAGGATGATCGGCGGCTTCGGGCATCGCGACCGCCTTCGGATCGCCAAGGCCATCTGGAATGGCGCCGACACCCACGGCGCACTCGCCGAAGAGGTCGGTATCAAGACCGGCCCGCTGTATCACCATCTGCGATCTCTGGAACGGGCAGGGCTGGTCGATCTGGGCGCTCGCAATTGCTACCGCCTGACCGAGGCCGGCGAAACGATCCTGCTGGCCCTGGCGGCTCTGACCCGTGACGATGCCCGAGCGCACAAGAAAAGGCGCCGGGCCGGGTAAAATGCGTCCTTACCGCACCTCACACATAAGGTCCCATAATGAATGTTATGTTGCGTTGGGGGGTGGTGTCCTAGTTTGAGAGGGTTTCTCCCGTTACCCAGCCAGGGGCCACGTCTCTACAGCAACCATAGAGAGCCGTTTTTGCCTCTGTATTATCTGTTCCATGCCCCATTTTTGGGATTTTGCGACCTCTGCCGTAAGTGCGAATCCAGACTTGGCGTAATGCTGTTTTTTTTGGTCAAACGGTGCGTTTCCGATTTTGGCATTAATGTCGGCTTTTAGGAGCACCATGTTGCCGATGGCGCGAAATAGAGCAGATGCTGTCTGTTGGTTGACGTTCCAGTCAGCGGACGGATTCTCCGGCAACACATGTTCCAGATTGACCACCTCTTCATCGTCATTGGGTATCAGCTCTGGACTCGAATCATCCTTCACCTTCATCTCAAGGGCTCGGAGATAGTAGCGGGCCAAGTAGTTTTTCGAGACTTTCGCGTTGGCAAATGCAGCGGCGAAGGCGGCATCATTTGGTAGAATTCCGACCATCTTGTCATATAATTCCTGCGCTGTTTTAATCTTGCCGCTTCCCGCTTCTTGCGCGGCCACAGCGTAGTTTCTATCAAGAAGCCCGCCTCGTCCCCCGGAAACAAGGAACCGCACTGACCAGCACACAAGCATCTTGAATGCCTTTTTCCCCTCTTCTACCGGAAAGTGAAGGGCTACGGCGAGCATGAGGGGCCGGATTTGCCAAACGCGGAGGTGGTGATTGATTGTGGTGATATGTTTTCTGGTGCTGTTTCCGTAGTCATTCCACTTCTCGTGGTGCGGGTTCAGGAGAGCAACGTAATCATTGGCGCTCCTTGATAGCGCCGTGGCAAAATCAACAGCCTTTTGCCTAGTATTGACGGCGTGCTTGATCTTGTCGGATAGCTCACGCTCTCGTGTCGGGCCGTGTCTCGTGATCCAATAGTGGCGAATAAAGTCAACCGTAATGTCATGGTCGCCCACCGACTCCAGCGCGCCAGTCATCATTGCCCATTTGGGATGCACGGCAGAAACATCAGCGCCCGCCTTATCAAATAGATAATTTTTCAGCAGGTCTGATTGGGCAATCCGCAGGCCGCGGTCGTTAAGGGTTTCAAACATAGTGAAGGCGTTTATGTAATCTGGTACTTTGACCATGATCACGGTCGCCTCATTCGCGACGAACTCCACCCAGTCAATGAGGCGATTTACCTGGTCATTGCCATGAAGCGCTTTCACAATCGAATGGACGTGCTCCTCGGCGATCGTCGCCGCCGCATTAAGCAATTTGTGGGAGTTTTTCGAGGGCGTGACCGATCTCGCAATGTCTTCCGGCCGAGACAAGATTCGCTGTTGAAAAAACTCATTATCGTCAATGTTCAGTTTCAGGCGCGGATCGACCTCAGCGGTCCGGAGGTCAGTTTTCATTAGGTATTCCGACTCAATGGTCTTGGCGCGATCATCGTGCCCGTTGCGAATCAAAAAATCCCTGATGGCTGCCAGAAGTATCGTCGTCGTGGCTAGGCGTTGTTGGCCGTCTGTCACTTCCGGAATGGCCCCGCTCTGGGTCAAAACAATCGTGCCCAGAAAATTGACCTGCTCCCCGAAACTTGATCCAGTTCTTATGAGAGTCTTTACTGCCCGGATGGGCAAGGAGATTCTCGATGAAGCGCAAGCGACATGGCCCGGACCAGATCATCGCCAAGCTGCGTGAGG
>Ga0302046_10000272_pt1 | contig 54611 bp, 44 predicted proteins | sample RVTome_11_FD_200261 | JGI IMG/M metagenome (GOLD analysis project Ga0302046, IMG submission 200261) | Soil microbial communities from uranium-contaminated site in the Upper Colorado River Basin, Wyoming, United States - RVT147D111 (version 2) ...
CTCGGGGGTGCGGGTGGGGTTCCCCCCCCCCCCCCCCCCCCCCCCCGTTGGGGGCCTCGACTTCCAGGACGCCTGCTGGTCCAGCCGGTCCTACGGCCCGGCACCCACACGAGAGGCCCGCTACCGGCGCCGCCGGTACAAGAGGTAGTCCTGCACCCAGCGCTCCGGCAGGTCCTCGAGCCGCGGCTCGAGGTCGTCGCTCCCGAGCACGCTGAAGCGCCGGATCGGGTAGTAGGCGCGCACGACGTCCTCGCGCTCGCGCATCGGGCGCAGGCGGTCGCGCACGGCGGTGAGGAAGAGGTACTCGGGCTCGTACTCCTCGACGAGGTCCATCTGGGCGCCGCGGTGGCGCAGCGCCGCGGGCCAAACGAGCCCCTCGCTGTCGAGCACGATGCCCATGCCGTAGTAGCCGATCGCGCCGATGTCCGAGGCGAGCACGCGCTCGCCGCTGGCGCGCAGCCCGGCTTCGCGCGTCCAGGCGGCCAGCGGCTCGTACACGCGCTCGGTGACGCGGTCGTGCATGCGTGCGGAGACGGCGCCGACCGCGAGGACGGCGAGCCCCGCGAGCAGCGGCCCGGCGAGCGGCGCCGCGCGGGCGAGCGCGCGGCGCGCCGGGGCGCGCAGGGCGCAGGCCGCCTCGAGGGCGTCGGCCGCGCCGCGGCCGAGCCACGTGACGTACGCGGCGAGCGGCACCCAGTAGTACCAGCCCCACGTGTGCGGCCGCGCGGCGAGGTAGGCGCCGACGATCGAGAGCGCGAAGAGCGAGAAGAGGCGCAGAGGGCCGGGCTCGCGCAGCGTGCGCACCGCGCCCCAGGCGGCGAGGGGCAGGAGCGGCAGGTACGCGAGCCGCAGCAGGAACGCTTGCGCCAGGATCTCGCGCAGCGTCTCGAGGAGCGCCGCGTCGCCGTGGCGGCCGGCCTTCGAGACCACCGAGTGCGGGATCGCGCTGCCGTACACCGCGTAGAGAAGCCCGGCGTAGAGGACGCCCACGACGACGACGGGCAGCGCGAAGCGCACCAGCGCCTCGCGCCGGCGGCGCGCGTGCACCCCGAGCACCACGACGAGCAGCGCCGCCTCGGGCCGCACGGTGCACGCGATGGCGGCGAGCAGCCCGGACGTCGCGAAGCGCTCGCGGCTCGATTGCCACGCGGCGGCGAGCGCCAGGAGCCCGAGGACCGGCGCCTCCATCCCGCCCAGGCCGATGCGCACGAGCTCGGGGAAGGCCGCGAAGGCCGCCACCGTGAGCGCCGCCCGGAGCGCGGAGCGGCGCAGGATCCAGAGCAGCAGCGCGGCGAACGCGAGGTCGCAGATCACGTTGATCGAGAGCGATGCGCGCACGGCGTCCGCGCCCAGCCGGACCAGGGCGGCGAGCAGCACGGCGTAGCCGGGCGCCGTCGTCCCGAGGACCGGCTCCCAGACCTGGCCGGGGTTGTAGACGAGCCCGTCCCCGCGCGCCAGGTTCACGGCGTAGCGGTAGGTGATGAAGGCGTCGTCGTAGACGTGGCAGACGCCGGCGGCGAGCGCCCGCGCGGCGAGCACGGCGGCGAGCAGGGCGAGCGCGGCCGCGAGCCCGAGGCCCGCGACGTCCTCTTCCGCGCGCGTCGTCGTCAAGCGGGGCTCCGGATCAGAACCCCTTGACCGACGGCACCTTCTTGTAGATGGCGTACGTCGCGACGAAGCCGACGGCGAGCGTCACGGCCACCCACAGGGCGGGCTGCGGCGCCGCCAGCAGCGCGTCCTGGTTGACGCCGACCATCAAGAGGAGCAGCGGCACGGACATGTAGGTGTTGTGCTTGGAGCGCAGCCCGGCGAGCGCCGGGTCCTTGGCGTCGGGCGCCTCGCCGTTCTTGATCGCGGTGATGATGCGCTTCTGCGCCGGCCAGATGCGCATCCAGACGTTGGCCGCCATCGACGTCCCGAAGAGCGCGCCGACGTGGATGTAGGTGCCGCGCGCCGAGAACTCCATCGGGCCCGAGAGCAGCCAGGCGAACGCGCAGGCGAGGAGGCCCCAGATCACGACGGCGACGGCGTGCTGGCCCGCGAGCGACTTGAACAGCACGTCGTAGACGAGGAATCCGACGAGGATGCCCGCGAGCGGGACGATCCACTGCGTGAGCTCCGGCCTGGTCCCGTCGGTCGTCAGGTTCGGGCCGACGTAGTAGAGGACGAAGAGCAGTAGGATCCCCGTCACCCAGGTATAGGCCGCGCCCCAGCGGAACCAGAACAGGGCGCGCGGCATCAGCTCGGGCACCACCTTCTTCTTGGTCTCGCCGTCCAGGGTTGCGGCGAACGCGCCGTTGATCCAGTTGAAGAAGTAGAGGATCCCGATCCACAGCACGCCGGCGACGACGTGGATCCAGCGGAAGGTGAGCTGACCGTGCTCGGCGAAAAACGGAACGTCCATGGCTTCGACGGACCTCTCTCGTGGGGGGCAGGGGAACGCGAGGCTCCGGGACTATCCGAAAACCAAGGCCCGCGCGTCAAGCCCGCGGTCAGGCGCCCGAAGACCGAGCCCTCAGCGCGAGAAGGTGAAGTCCACCTCCACCTCGCCCCCGGGCGGCACGACGATCTCCTCGCGCTGCATCTTGATCTTCGGGTCCTCGTGCCAAGCCGTCAGCGTGTAGCGGCCGGGCGGAACGCCGTCGATCTCGAATCCGGCCGCGGTGCTGACCGCGAAGTACGGATGCTCGACGACGCCGATGTAGGCCACCATCCAGGGGTGGTAGTCGCACACGAGCTTGACCGGAACCTCCGGGCGCTCGAAGGCGAGCTCGATCGCGGCCGAGCCCGCGGGCTGCGCGCTGTTGGGCTCCCCGTTGCGCGTCGACTTGACGTGCACGTTGTGGGCGACCCCGTCGCCGTTGCGCACGTGGACCGGCTGGCCGGCGCGCGCGCCCGACATGCGCGGGCGGTAGATGCAGCCCGTCTGCTCGATGACGTGCGGCTCGCTCGGCGCGGGCGGCACCTGCGCCGCGTCGACGCCCTTGGTGATGTACACGAAGACGTTCAAGAGCCGCCCGTCCTCGACCAGCACGGCCTCGCTCAGCGGCGGGCTCGCGTGCTCGCATCCGACGGTGCTGCCGATTGCGAGCTCGCGGCGCGCCGGCGGCGTGCCTTCGAAGATGGTGGCGCCGACGATGCGCCCCGGCGGACCTTCCGTGACGACCGGCTCGTCGCTCTCCGACCCGCGCCGGTCGCGGCGCGCGGCGCCGCTGTCGGGCGCGCCGGAGGCGCCGGATCCGGCGCGCGACTCCGAGGCCCCGCTGGACGCGGACGACGGCGCCGGGGCCGTCTTCTCTCCACAACCCTGGAGCGCGAGGGCGACGAGCAGACCACCGAGCACGGCGAGCGCGAGCTTATGGAGTTCCATAGCCCGCACAGGATAGGCCCTTTCCCCCGCCGACTCACCCCCCGACGGCGGCTGCGTCAGAACGCCGCGCCGCTCGCGGCGAGCCAGGCCGTCTCGTACTCGCCAGGCACCGGATCGGTGAGCAGCGCCCCCGTCTCGAGGAACGGGTAGATCTCGGCGTAGCTCAGCACCCTCCAGCTCTCGACGCGGCGCAGGATGTGCTGCGGCCCGAGCTGGCCGGGGTGCTCGAGCCCGGCGGCGCCGAGCAGATCGAGGAAGCTCGCGACCGTCTCGGCCTGGAACGAGCGCACGCGCCGCGCCCTCGCACGCGAGGTGGTCGAGGGATGCAGCCCAGCGCCATCATCATCGCGCGCGCCGAGCACAGGTCCGCGCCCAGCGCGATCTTGGTCGCCATGTCGAAGCCGGTGACGATCTTGCCGCTGGCAACGATCTTGACGCGCTCGCGCAGGCAGAAGCCCACGAGGCAGTTGTGCACGAACACCAGGCCGTCGACGAGCGGCATGCCGACCCAGTTCGAGAACTCGATCGGCGCGGCGCCGGTGCCGCCCTCGGGCTTGCCGCCCGACAGCTCGCGCAGCTCGCACACGAAGTCGACCAGCTCGCGCGGAGTGTGGAAAGCGCTGTGGGCCAGCGGCGAGATCACGTCGCGGCCCATGGGGACGCCGCGGATGCGCGCGATCTCCGCGGTCAGCTTGGCCGCCGGGAGGATGCCGCCGTGACCGGGCTTCGCCCCCTGGGACAGCTTGATCTCGATCATCTTCACCTTGTCCGCGGCGGCCGCCAGCCGGAAGCTCTCGCGCGGCGTGGTAGGGGCTGATCGAGCCCTCCCCGGTGTTGTGGTAGAAGCCGCCCTCGCGCGCGCCCTGGTTCAGGGCGAGCACCGCGTTCTTGCTCAGCGAGCCGAAGCTCATCGCCGACACGTTGAGGAGCGCGGCCGCGTACGGCCGGGCGCAGGTCCCCGCTCCGATGACGACGCGCGGCGCATCTTCCGGGGCGGAGCGCGCGCGGAGCGAGTGCGCGATCCACTCGTACCCGACCCGGTAGACGTCGAGCTGCGTGCCGAAGGGCAGCGCGTCGAGCTCGCCCTTCGCGCGCTGGTAGACCACCGAGCGCTGCTCGCGGTTGAACGGCGTGCCGTCGGTGTTCGACTCGATGAAGTACTGGTTGACCTCCGGCCGGACCAACTCGAGCAGGTAGCGGAAGTGTCCCACGACCGGGAAGTTGCGCAGGACCGCGCGCTTCTTCTGCATGACGTCGTGCACGCCCAGGAGCCCCAACAGGGCGATGCCGACCGCTGCGTACAGGAAGAAGCTCCACTGCGGCCCGAACGCGAGCAGGAGCGTGACGAGGAGGCCCCCGGCGACGGAGAGGAAGAAGGCGGTGCGCATGGCGGGGCCCTCGCGGCAGCCGCCCGTACGGTACGGCCGCGACCTTACGCGAGTTCCAGCAGCACTTGCAGCCGGATGAAGTCCACGTCCTTGACCCGCACCGAGATCGGGTAGCCCTCCGTGAACGAGAGGCTCCGGCGCCCGGCGCGCACCGTAAGCGTCGGCCCCTTGACGAACGGCTGCTCGCCCAGCGCGCGCGCCGGGACGAAGCCCGTCACGTTGAAGCGCCCGAGCAGCACCTCGAGCCCGCCGCGGCTCACGCGCTGCACGCGCGCCTCGAGCTTCTCCCCGATGTGCGGCTCGAGGTACTGGCACACCTTGAGGTCGAACACCGCCATCTCGGCCATCTCGGCGACCTCCGCCTGCACCGAGCAGTGCGCCGCCATGTCGTTGAGGTCGCCGACGAGCTCTTCGGCGCGCAGCTCGTCCGCGGCCTCCTCGCCGCGGCTCTCGACCGCCCCCAGCCAGCGGTGCACGATCAGGTCGGGGTAGCGCCGGATCGGCGAGGTGAAGTGCAGGTACGCCTCGCGCGCGAGGCCGAAGTGCCTGGCGACGTCGTCCTTCCCCTTGACCTCGTAGTAGGCGCGCTCGACCAGGCCCATGATGCGCTGGATGAGCCCCTCCGAGCCCGGCTTGCGGCGCGCGGCGCGGATCATGCGGCCGATGTCGCGGCCGGTCAGGCGCTCCTTCTTCGGGACGCGGATGCCGAAGTCCTCGAGCATCTTGGCGACCGCTTCGATCTCGTCGGGGTCCTTCTCGGGGTGGACGCGGTAGATCGTGGGCAGCCCGCGCTCCCGGAACAGGTCCCCCACGGCCTGGTTGGCAGCGAGCGCCGTCTCCTCGATCAGCGTCTGCGAGAAGTAGCGCGGCGCGTCGACGACCGCCGCGACCTCGTGGTTCTCGTCGAACACGAACTTCTTCTCGACGGACTGGATGCGCATCGAGCCCCGGGCGTCGCGGATCGCCTGCTGCTTCTTCGTCCAGCGCTCGAACATCCGCAGCGGCTCCTCGAGGCGGCGGATCTCGCGCACCTCCGCGCTGTCCTTCCCGTCGAGCAGCTCCTGCACCACGCGGTAGGTGTTGCGCTGCACGCTCCTGATCACGCTCTTGGCCACGCGCGCGCTGCCGCGGGCGCCGTCGGCGCCGAACTCCATGTAGACCGAGTACGCCAGGCGGTCGCGGTGCGGGACCAGGGAGCACAGGTGGTTGGAGAGCTTCTCGGGCAGCATCGGGACGACCTGGTCCGCGAGGTACACGCTCGTCCCGCGCGCCAGCGCCTCGGCGTCGAGCGCCGTGCCGGGCCGCACGTAGTGCCCGACGTCGGCGATGTGCACCCCGATCTCGAACGCGCCCCCTTGCAGGGCGCGGATCTCGATCGCGTCGTCGAAGTCCTTCGCGTCGGGGCCGTCGATGGTGAAGATCGTCCGCTCGCGCAGGTCCTCGCGGCCGGCGAAGTCGGCCGCGGCGGGGTCCTCGGGCAGCCCCTCGACCTCGGCCGCGACGTCGCGCGGGAAGACGGTGCGCACGCGGAACGAGCGCAGGAGCTCCATCTCCTCCGACTCGACTTCGGCGTAGGAGGCCGCGCCGCTCTCCATCGGCCCGAAGGCCGGCGGCCGCCGGGCGATCGTCCCGCGCACGTCGCCGCCCTCGGGAAGCTCTCCCAGCCCCTCGGGCGGGACGGAGCCCTCCTCCGTCTCGAGGGTCCAGCTGCCCTCCGGCGCCTGGGGGGCCTCCGGGGCCCCCTGGGGCTCCCGGGCGGCCCCGCCCCCGCCCAGGGCCCGCCGCAGCTCCTCGAAGCTGCCGAACCCCGGCTTGCCCCGTCCGGGGGCCCCTCCGCGTTCAGGTGTCATGATTGTGGAGGATAGCGCCCGAAGATCCGCCGCGCCGGGGATTGCCAGGGCGCGGCCCACCCAACAGAGTGTCGACTTCTCGAAAGCCCCGGGGCGCGCCCCCGGGGACGCCCCGGCGCCGCCGGCGCGGATCCCCTCCCCCCTCCGGTTCTCTCGCATGCTGTATTCCTGCCACCGGGCGAGCTCGGTCCTCCTCCCCCTCCTCCTCGCTTCGCTCGCCCCCAGCGCCTCCCCCCAGGGCGTCGACGTCGAGCTGCGCGGCTCCTACGTCCAGCGCCTCTCGGTCGGCGGCTACTCGCTCGACGTCTACCGCCTCGGAACGGGCGGCTCGGACGGCGAGGTGTCGTTCGACGAGCTCGACGGCTTCGCCGTCCACGCGGTCGACAACGCCAACCTCACCATCTACTTCGCCCGCAGCGGCGTCGGCGACGAGGCGTGGGACGTGAGCTTCGGCGCGGGGCCGTGGTCGAACACGAACGGCGACGCTCCCGACTTCTTCGTCTTCGAGGCCGGCGGGAACGACAGCGTGCACGCCGCGCCCGTCCTCGAGGGCGGGAGCGTCGGGCAGGCGGTGACCTTCTCGAGCTGGTCGGGGACCGGCTACGTCCTCGAGTACGGGCCCAACTCCGGCCAGGAGATCCACGGGCTCGCGTTCCGCCACACCGAGCTCAGGGACGCCGCGGGGGCCCCGCTCGCGCCCGGCGACCGCCTGGTCGGCCTCGAGCTGCGCGCCGCCGGGATCGACGGCGCGGCGCTCCTGTTCGTCGACCCCGACCCGGACCTCGCTCATGGCGACGGCGACGGGAGCGTCCGCGTCCAGGGCGCGCTGCGCGCCTGGCAGCCGATCGAGATCGAGCTCTCGGGCCCCTGGGCCGACATGACCGACCCCAGCCCGCAGAACCCCTTCCTCGACCGCCGGCTCCAGGTGCGCCTCACGGCTCCCGGGGGCGAGGTCTTCGAGGTGCCCGGCTTCTTCGACGGCGACGGCTCGGGCGGAGCCCGCGGGACCACCTGGAGCGCGCGCTTCACGCCGACCGAGGGCGGCCGCTGGCACGGACGCTCGAGCTTCCGGGTCGGCAGCGAGGTCGCGGTCGACCTCGCGCCCGGCGCCGGCTCGCCCGGGATGCTCGACGGCATCGACTTCGCCTTCGACGTGGCCCCCGCCGACACCGGCGCGCCGGGCTTCCACGGCAAAGGGCCGCTGCGCTACGCCGGCGGGCACTACCGGCGCTTCGCCGACGGCTCGTACTTCGTGAAGGCCGGCGCCAACAGCCCCGAGAACCTGCTCGCGTTCCGCGGCTTCGACGGCGTGGGCGATGCCGGCGGCGGCGGCAACCTGCACGACTACCCGCCGCACGTCGGCGACTGGAGCCCCGGCGACCCGTTCTTCCGCAGCAACTCGCACCAGGCGACGAGCCAGGGCCTCGTCGGCGCGCTGAACTACCTCTCGTCGATGGGGGTCAACAGCGTGTTCATGATGCTGATGAACCTCGGCGGCGACGCGCAGGACGTCCACCCGTTCCTCGGCCCCAAGCGCACGCGCTTCGACAAGACGCACTACGACGTCGGCCGCATGCACCAGTGGAACCTGGTGTTCGAGCACGCCGCGCGGCTCGGGATCGCGCTGCACTTCGGCCTGGCGGAGACCGAGCCGGAGAACGAGCAGTGGCTGGACGACGGCGCGCTCGGCGTCGAGCGCAAGCTGTTCTACCGCGAGATGGTGGCGCGCTTCGGGCACCACCCGGCGGTCAAGTGGACGCTGTGCGAGGAGAACGACTACTCCGTGGCGCTGCTGCGCCAGTTCGCCGACTACATCCGCGCGCTCGACCCCTGGGACCATGCCATCGCGGTCCACAACCACCCCGATTCCTTCGCCGACTACACCGCGCTCGCCGGCGACGCGCGCTTCGACGCGACCTCGTTCCAGTACACGCCCGACCTCGCGGGCAGCTTCGTCGAGCAGCTCACGGCCCTGTCCGCTTCCGCCGGTCGCCCCTGGGCGATCGACATGGACGAGAACAACCCCTGGCAGACCGGCCTCTCGGACACGAACCACCACGACCTGCGCAAGCGCGTGCTGTACGACGTGCTCTTCAGCGGAGGGCAGATCGAGTGGTACCTCGGCTGGCACGACCTGCCGCTGGGCGGCGACGTGACGCTCGAGGACTTCCGCACGCGCGAGGGCATGTGGCGCGCCGTCGGCCACGCGCGCCGATTCATGGAGGAGCACCTGCCCTTCTGGCGGATGCAGGCGGCGGACGGCCTGCTCGGCGGCGAGTCGAGCGCCTACGGCGGCGGCGAGGTCTTCGCCGAGCCCGGCGAGGTCTACGCCGTGTACCTGCCGAATGCCTCGAGCACGGGCACCCTGGACCTCGCGGGCCACGCGGGCAGGTACGAGGTGCGCTGGTACGACCCGCGCTCGGGCACGTTCGCGGGCGAGCCCCGAACGGTCGAGGTCGCAGGCAGCCTCGTGCTCGGCCCCGCGCCGAGCGCTTCGGGCGAGGACTGGGTGTTCCTCGCGACGCTCGAGGGCCTGCCCGACGGGGACGACTTCACGGCAGACGTCGACGCGATCTCCGTCGCGCGCGGCGGCGTGCAGACGCTCTCCCTCCAGCCGCCGCTCGCGTACGCTGGCCGCCCCTACCTCGTCCTCGGGTCGCTGAAAGGCACCTCGCCCGGCTTCCCGTGGGGGTCGGTCAGCGTGCCCCTGGTGTCCGACCGCTACCTGCGGGCGACGATCCTGTTCGCCAACCGCGGGCACCTCGTCGCCACGCGCGGCATCCTCGACGCGAGCGCCCGCGGCCAGGCCCGGATCGACATCCCCGCCGGCTGGTCGTTCCCGGGGGTCGTCGGGCGCACGATGCACCATGCGTACGTGCTCTTCTCGGCGAGCGGCGTCGACTACGCGAGCGTGCCGGTGGCGCTGCGCATCGTGCTCTGACGAGCGCAGACGGACGGGCGTCAGTCCGCTGCCCGGCGCTGCGGGAGCACCTCGCGCGCCGGGCGCACCCCGGCGGCGTGGCTGATGAAGCCCGGCGCGAAGTTGACGCGGTGCGCCGAGCGCGAGTAGCGCGCCGGCACCTCGAGGCGCGCCAGCCTCGAGCACGGCCCCGAGGTGCCGGCCGCGGACGAGCTTCATCGTGAAGTGAAGCCTTCCACGCTGGTCGATCCCGAGCTCGTGGACCGGGACGATGCCCGGGTGGTCGAGCTGGGCGGTGACCTGGGCCTCCTCGAGGAAACGCCGCAGGTGGCGCGCCGAGCCGGCGGGCGTACGCTCGCCCCCCCGATCGGCCTGGCCCAAGGGCGACCTTCATCGCGAGGCGGCGCCGCAGCCGCGCGGAGCCGAAGAGCTTGAGGTAGACCTCGTTGACCAGGGCCGTGGGCTGGAGCGTGTGGCGGTCGCGCTGAGCGCCGAGGTAACCGCGCGCGATCTGGCGCAGCTCGGTCACCACGCGCGGCAGCAGGGCGGCTTCGGCCTCGCCTCCCCCGCGCCCCAGCTGCCGAGAAGCTACTGGCACCACGAGCGCTCGGGCCAGGACTTCCAGGTCGTCAACTACTGGGTGGAGTGAGCCGGGCCGCCCGCACTCCCTCGGGAGTGCGGGCGCATCCGCCGCGCGAAGAGCCGCCACCCCCACCAGGTCCCCAGCAAGAGGAGCAGCGGATCGAGCGGGAAGCGGTAGCGCTCCGACACGTGCGTCAGCACGTACGGAACGCAGTAGAGGGCGAGGCCGACGACGAGGAACCAGCCGAGGGGGCCTTGACGCCGGACCATCCGCAAGCTCGCGAGCGCAGCCGCCCCGGTCGCGAAGTGCAGGACCCACTTCATCCAGGCATTCGGGTCCGCCGCCGCCCGGCGGCCGGCCGCGATGCGCGAGTCCAGCGTCGGCAGCTCCCCGAGCCAGAAGATCAACGCCCGGCGCAGGCAGAGCGCGGCGAACGGTCCGGGGTTGGCCTCGATCCAGCGCCGCGCCTCCGCGCCGGCCCACGCCGTGTAGCGGGCCTCGCCGAGCTCGCGGTAACGCGCGAGCTCGGTCGCGTCGTGGCTCGGGTGGAACGCCGTCTCGTGCCGCCCGCGGGCGAGGTCGTTGTTGCCGACGTGCAGCTCGACGCCCAGGTTCGAGCGCAGCCCGACGACGTCGAGCACGACCCGGTTGCGGGCGAGCCACGGCGCGCACACGAGCGCCGCCCCGCCCGCCAGCGCGAGCCCGCGCAGCAGCGCCGCGCGCAGCCCGGCGCCGTTCCACCAGGCGATCCCGATCGCGGGCAGGAGCGCGAGCGGAGCGGGGTTGAGCAGCACGAGCGCGCCGAAAGCGAGCCCGAGCAGGAATGCGACCCGTCCAGTCGGCCGGAACCCCGCGCGCACGAAGGCCAGCAGGAAGCCGGTGAGCGCCGCCGCCGCGAACGTCGTGTCCCAGACGGTGTGCACCGCGTGCCACACCGCGAGCGGGTAGAAGGCGAAGACCCAGCCGGCGAGCCGCGCCGCGCGCCCCGTGCCGAGCGCCTCCCCCAGCCGCACCACGAGACACGCGGTCGCCGCCGAGACCAGGCACTGCACTCCGAAGAGCACCGTCGCCGCCGCCGCGCCCACGCCGCCGCCGAGGGCCAGCGCCAGCGCGACGACGGCCGGGAAGAGCGGCGTCAGCCACGCGCTGGGCCCCGTGCCCTTGCCCCACGGGTCGCCGTACGCCTCCCCGTCCGCGAGCGTGCGCGCGACGCACGCCGTCTCGTGCCCCCACTCCCAGGGCGTCAGCCCGACCGCGTCGTGCGCGCTCCCGATCGCCCAGAGCGCGGCGAGCCGCAGGAGCACGGCCACGCCGAAGAGCGCGAGGAGCTCCCGGCGGGACGTCGGGCGCGGGGCGGGCATCTCTCGACACCCTACTGCCCCTACAACCGCTGGAACACCTCGTGGACCGTGGACTGCGAGTTGCCGAAGACCACCCCGCCGCCGATCACGTGGATGCGGTTCTGGAAGAGGAGCGGGAAGATCCCGTGGCGCGCCGTCGGCATGCGCTTGTCCTGGCGCCAGGTGTTCGCCACCGGGTCGTAGGCGAACACCTGCGCGAACACGCGCCCCGGATCCGCCTCGGGGTCCCCCGCGTCGCTCGTCTCGCCCCCGAACACGTAGAACTCGCCCTGGTAGTAGACGGCCTTGCCCGTGCCCCCGCGGCCCGAGGGCATCGGCGCGAGCGTCGAGCCGGGCAGATCGCTCGAGTCCCACGTCGCCGTCAGCGGGTCGAAGACCTGCACGACGTCCCACCCCGGCTGCGGCCAGTTGCCGCCGCCGCGACCGCCGAAGACGTAGAGCTTCTGGCCGTCGGTCGCCGACGCCGCGTGGTTGACGCCGGTCGGCATCGGCGGGAGCGGCCGCCAGAAGTCGGTCGCCGGGTCGTAGCTCGCGAGATTGGCGACCGTCCCGCTGCCCACGATGCCGCCGCACGCGTAGATCTTGCCGCCGATCACGGCCGTGGCGGACGACCCCCCGGCCCAGGGCATGTCGCGCCCCAGGGTCCAGGTGCCGGTGGGCCCCGCGTGCGGGTCGAAGATCTGCAGCTTGCCGGGCCCGTCGTCGAGCCCGCCGACGAGGTACAGCTTGCCGCCGAGCACCTCGGCGCCCTGGTGGTGGCCGGCGAACGGGCGCTCGGCCGGAGTATCGCTCCAGAAGCGCCCGATCAGGTCGTAGGCGAGCGTCTCCGTGTCGTCGGCGACGCCCTCGCCCATGAGGTAGAGCACGCCGTCGATGACGCCGCCGGCGACCTCGCCGAGGGCCTCGGGCATTGCCGGCCCGCCCTCCCAGAAGCCGAGCGCGCGGCCCGGCGTCGCCGGAAGCGCCATGAACGCGTCCGCCGCCGTGTCGGAGTCCAGGCCCACGTCGACCCGCACGTCGACGAGCTCGAGCTCGGGCAGGCCCGAGGGGAGCGTGCCGACGATGCGCTTGGCGCTGACGCTCGTCAGCACGGCCGGGCGGCCGCCGATCGTCACCGTCGTGTTCGCCAGCGTGCCGAAGCCCTCTCCGCCGATCACGAAGCGCCGGCCGCCGGTCGACGGCGCGCGCCACGGGAAGATGTCGTAGACCGTCAGGCCCACCGCGGCGTCGTCGTCCGGGACGAGGATCTGCACCTTGGCCCCCGAGTAGTCGACCGCCAGGATCGCCCCGCCCGGACCCACCTGCACGTCGAGCGCGCCGGTGAACGGGTTCAGCTGCACGGACCCGACCACCGTGCGCTTGTCGGGCCCGAGCTCGAGGTCGTACACCTTGCCGCCGAACTTCTGCGCCAGGAGGTCGCCGCGCATCTGCCCGTTGAACGCCGTCGCGCGGTACTCGACGATCCCGTTCGTCGAGGACGGGATCAGGTGCATCGCCTGCGTGAACTCCCCGGGCATCGAGGGCACGCCCGACAGGTGCCGGTAGACGCTCTGCCGGTAGTCGTGGCGCCCACGGCTGCGGTTCGCGTGACCGTAGTAGTTGCCGCGCTCGATGACCATCACCTCGTCGTTGGTGCTGGTCGGGTCCGGGCCCTCCGTGCCGGGCCCGGTCGAGGCCGGGCCGAAGCCGAAGTTCGGACCGTTGTCGGTCGCGTAGATCAGGTTCCAGGTCGTCAGCACCATGTCGTAGGTGTTGCGCGTCCCCGGCGCGTACACCTCGACGTGCGTCCCCGGAGCCAGGTCGACCTGCTCGCCGTGCACCTGGTCGTTGTCGGGCAGTCCGCTGACGCTGTGGACGTAGCTCAGGAGGCCGTTGAAGTCGGGACGCGACGTGCGGAACTTGAGGATCGCGCCACTGAGCGGCGACTCCGGCAGGTCCCCCATGGCCGGGTACTTGACGCCCGCGTTGGTGTTCCCGCCGGCGGCGACGTAGAAGTCCCCGTTGTGGTCGAAGAAGCTGCCGTTGACCCCGTGGTCGTGGTTCGAGGACGGCAGCTTGTCGATCAGGGTGACCGGAGCGTTGAAGCTCGGCCCCGTGAGGACGCTGACCTGCCCGGTGTAGAACGACGGGCCGGTGAACGAGCCGCCGCCGTTCTGCCACAGCTCCGCGTGCGCCACGTAGATCTTCACCGGGCTGTCGGCGTCGAACGGGTTGAAGCACAGCCCGAGGACGTCGTTGTTGGAGAGCCCCGACACCCCGGCGTAGGTCTGCACCGCCGTCGCGTTGTAGTCCTGGTCGAACGTGATCGCCTTGATCTCGCCCGTGATCAACCCGACGTAGAAGCGGCCGTCCGGCCCCCAGTTCCCGGTCGTCACCGCGCCGGTCAAGACGTCGGGGGCGCGCAGGAAGCGGATCGGGACGTCGCCGTCCGGCGAGTAGGTGAACGGCCGCGTGTTGCTGTTGCCGCCGGACGTCTCGATGCGCACGTTGATCGTCGTCTCGACGCCTGGCGGGCCCGGCGACGGCGGCGAGTAGAACTCGATCCGCTCGGTCGTGAACGCGACGAAGTCCGCTTCACGCAGGTCCGGGCCGCTGGCCGTGCCCCAGTGCACGATCACGGTCTCGGAGGGGTAGAACCCGAAGCCCTGGATCGTGATCAGGTTGCCCCCGCCCTCGGCGCCGACGGTGGGCATGGCGTGGATCAGCGGCTTCAGCCCGTGCTCGTTGTGGGTCAGGTTCTGGTCGAAGCTCGGGTCCTCGATGCCACCGACGAGCACCCGGAGCGAGAGCGGCAGGTCGCTCACGACGTTCACCGCGAAGCGCACGTCGAGGGTGTAGCGCCCGGCGCCGAGGCTCTGCGGTCCGCTGACCGACACGCCGTTCAGGTAGACGCGCGAGCCCGCGCCGCCCTGGGGGATGAACTGGAAGGTCTTGGTCGTGGTGACGAAGAACTCGCCCACGAGCCGCACGAGGACGTCCTGCGCGTACGGCGACCCACCGACGAAGGCTCCAGTCGCGACGCGCATGTCGGCGCGGCGCTCCATGAAGTCCGCCCGGCTGGGCAGCGCGTCCAGGAGCGCGCTGGCGCCGGCCCCCGTCGCGTCGTAGTAATGCGCGAGCACGTCCGGCACGGAGAAGGGCGAGTGGACGACGAGGTGCTCGACGACGCTCGCGGAATCGAAGTTGTCGTCGGTGATCGTCAGCTCGACCGCGCTGTCTCCCAGCGGGAAGCTGCCGGTGTACGTGATGTCGGAGCCGACCGGGCTGCCGCCGACCTCCCACTGGTACGCGATGAGCGAATGGCCGGGCTCGTGCGTGTGCGACTCGCTCGCGTCCCAGAGCACGGTCTCGGAACCGTTGCGGTTGTAGTCGACGACGAGCTCCGGCGTCGGGTCGGCGATCGGGTGCAGGTAGCCCCAGTCGCCCGTCGAGCCGATCCCCTGCACGGCGACGTCGACCGAGTCGAAGTCGCCCTGGAACGCGAGCGTGAAGACGTTCTCCGCGTGCTCGGTGGGCTCGTAGCCCACGATCAGCACCAGGCTGTCGCCAGCGGGGATCGTGACGTCGACGTCGTGCGTCACCGACACGTGATCCCCGTAGTAGCGGGTCTCCCCGATCTCGACGTAGAAATCGTGCCCGGCGACGTGCCCGCCCTCCCCGCTCGTGTGGTTGAACGAGAGCTGCGTCATGCGTCCCGCGTGCAGGCCGCTGTTCGTGAGGGTCAGCGGCAGCTCCGCGAACTCGCCCGCCGCTACGGTCCCGAAGTTGACGAGCGTCTCGTCCGCGTCCACGATCGGAACGGAGCGCACCTCGAGGGCCGCGACGAGCGCCTCGCCCACGCTGGCGTCGAGCTCGACATCGAGCGAGCCGTCGGTGATCGTGATCTCGCGCGTCACCCAGTACGCGCGGCTTTGGCCGACGACCGCGCTGATGTCGAAGTCGTCGAGCACCGTCACGCCCTCGACGTCGACGTCGAAGATCCGCTGGCCGGGGGCGCGGCCCTCGATCTCCGCCAGCCGCACGGTGACGTCGTACGTCCCGTCGGGCAGCTCGAACGAGTACCCGAACTGCTCGCCGGCGCGCGCCACGCGGTAGAGCGGGTCCTCGACCGTCCCGAAGATCTCGCCGCCCCCCACCACCAGGTGCGTGTCGCCGGCGACGCCGTAGTCCGCGACCCACACCTCGCCCAGCGTGCTGGTGTAGTCGCTGAGGTCCATGCTCAGGAGCAGCTCGGCGCCGCTCGGGCCGAACGCGAGGCCGCTCAGGGACGCCCGGCTCACGTCCACGCCGGCCGGGCGCTGGCGCACGGCGAGCTGCGCCTCGCGCAGCCCCTTCTCGAGCGGGGTGTACCCGACGTCGAAGCTCGTGCTCTGCCCCGGATTCAGCACGAACGGCGGAGGCGTCGAGTAGGTGATCGTGAAGTCGGCCGCGTCGGCGCCCAGCGTCACGACGCTCTGGAACGTGATCGGCAGGGAGTCGTCGTTGGTCACGACGATCGTCTCGGTCCTGCCGCTCTCGCCGACGCGCGTCAGCGCGAAGTCGAGCTGCGTCCGGTCGAGCTCGAGGCCCGAGACGACCGGGTTCCAGGTCACCGGATCGTCGTCGAGGATGACGACTCCGTGCGTCCCGAAGGTCCCCAGCGTGGCGCCTTCGAGGCCCGTGATGCTCACGATCGCCGTCTCCGCGCCCTCGCGCCCGGCGTCGTCGAAGAGCGTCCCGGCCAGGCTCGCCGTCGCGCTGCCCGCCGGGATGACCAGCGGGCTGGGAGGCAGCGAGTAGTCACCGGGATCGAGCGCCGTGCCAGCCTTGCTGTAGTGAACCCGGATCGCGCGGCCGGAGACCTGGGAGAGGCCGAGGTCGATCGTGAAGCTGCCGTCCGCCTCGCCCACGCGCTGGCGCAGGAGCGCGAAGCCGATCACCGGCGGAGCGTCGTCGTCGAGGATCGTGACGGTGTGCACCGCCGTCGCTCCGAGGGTTGCGCCGGTCGGCGTCCCCAGCGTGATCACGAGCGTCTCGTCCGCCTCGTCGAGCGCGTCGCCGGCGAGCGTGATCGAGACGTTCTTCGTCAGCAGCCCGGCCGGGATGACGGCGGGGCTCGGGTCGATCGTGAAGTCGACGCCGCTCGTCGCCGATCCGCTCACCGTGAACGGCACGGACACGGCCGTCGCGGAAGTTTCCGAGAGCTGGAGGGTCGCCACGATCGTGCCGGAGGCCTCGCCGGCGCTGCGCGAGGCGGCCGTGAACTGGACGCTCGGGACGGCGGCCGGGCCGGCCCCCCCGACCGGGCCGGCCGGGGCGGAGGCGGAGGCCAGGAGCAGCGCGGCGGAGAGCATCGTGAACCCCCTACCTTGGCAATGGCAGGTCGCGGGAAGCGGATCGAGGTGCATTGCGGTCTTTCGGAAAGTCTACCCCCGGGCGCGATACGACCCCGGAGGGGGGACAAAGGTGAGGCGGAAGCATTTTCGCACCGCGCGCGCGGCCGTGCAGCCCCGGCGGGCGAAAAAACGGCGCCCGGCTCCGGGGGGAGGGGTGCAGCCCTCCCGGCGCGCGCTCAGCGCACGAAGAGCACGTCGCGGAAGCGCGCCGGAGCGGCGCCGTGGCTCATCTCGGCCGCCTGCATCGGGTTTCCCTTGGCGCAGTTCGTAATGCCAAAGAGCGCCCAGTGCTGTGCATTGCAGATCGCGTCGCAGGAACGCCAGAACTCGGGTGTCGATCCCTGATACGTCGGCGAGCGCAGGATGCGGCCGAGCTCGCCGCCCCGGATCTCCCGGCCGATCTCGCAGGTGAACTGGAAGTTCAGGCGGCGCTCGTCGATCGACCACGTCTTCACGCCGTCGACCAGGATCGCGCCGTCCTCGGTGTCGGCGATCAGGGCCTCCAGCGTCCACTCGCCCGGCTCCAGCGAAAGGTTAGTGATGCGCAGGATCGGGGGGTCGTACCAGCCCTCCGCGCGCGCCGCCGCGCGGCTGCGCGCCTCGCCCAGGCGCCCCGCCCACTCGCGGCTCGTGTGGTAGCCGACGAGGATCCCGCCCGCGACCACGTGCCAGCGCCCGGACGGCACGCACTCGTCGTCGAAGGCCCGGGTGTCGAGGCCTCCGGGGACGGTCGAGTCGGCCACGAGATCGACGATCGGAGAGCCGTAGCGGAACGAGCCGAGCTTGTCGACCGTCGCGAACGAGTGCCCCGCCAGGTCGGCCTCGTGCCCGAGGACGCGGTCGAGCTCGGTGGCGTGCCCCACCGACTCGTGGATCTGGAGCGCGAGCGGGTTCCCGCCGGCGATCAGCGTCCGGCGCCCCGCGGGGCACGGGTCGGCGGCGCACAGGGCGACGGCCTCGTCGCGCACGCGCGCCCCGTGCGCGGCGAGATCCAGCGACAGCACGTGCTCGAACCCGCCGCTCCTGAAGTCGCCGCCGGTCGCCGGATGGCTGCGGCGCTCGGTCTGGCCGTGAGCCGCGGCGGTGCTCGCGATGCCGCCCCCGCTGCGCACCAGGACCTGGTGCACGCGGGCGCCCTCGCTCGAGGCCTGGAACTGCTCGCGGCGCCGCAGCCCGAGGTGCGCCAGCCGGACCACGGTCTCGGGGGCGCCCTGGAGCGCGGCGTCGGCGGACCGCAGGAGGTCGAGCTTCTCCTCGAGCGGGACCCGGAAGGGGTCGATCTCGACCGGCGTCGCGTACTCGCCGACCTCGCCCTCGGAGCCGGCGAGGACCACCGGCTCGCCCCGCGCGGGCGCGAGGTCCGCGGCCACCCTGGCGGCGCGGCGCCCGAGCTCGCGCGCGACTCGGGAAGCCTCCGCCGGCGTGGCGGGCGCGGCCGCGAAACCCAGGACTCCGCCCTTCAGGACCCGCACGCCCAGGCCCGCCTCGTCCGGCGCCCGCGCAGAGGCGAGGGCCCCGTTGCGCAGGGTCAGGGACTCGCGGGAGGTGCGGCACGCGCGCGCGTCCGCGTAGTCGGCTCCCGCGGCGAGCGCGGCGTCGACGGCGATCTCGGCGGCGTCCATCATGGCCGGGAGGACAGCGCGGGGGCTCGGAGGTCGGTCGTGGAAGTGAATCGGAAGCCGTCGATGCAGAGCGCCGGGCAGACGATCTCGCCGGAGAACGGCGCGCCGGCGACCTCGGGCTCGCGGCCCACGCGGCGCACGCGGCCGAGGGCCTCGACGAGCGACTGCGTGAAGCGCAGGTTCCGGACCGGGGCGGCGAGGCTCCCGTCCTCGATCAGGAAGGTCCCGTTGCGGGTCGTCCCGGTCAGCGTCAGGCCGAGCGGCTCGATCATGCTCGTGCAGTGCAGCTGCGTCACGAGGAGCCCGCGCTCGACCCCGGCGACGAGCTCCTCCAGCGAGGCGTCGCCCGGCGCCACGACGAGGTTCTCGGGCGCGGGGCCGCGCGCGCTGGGCTGCGGGCGCGCGTGCCCGGTGTTCGCGATCCCGAGCCTCTTCGCCCAGCGCGCGTCCGTCACCGGGCCGCGTAGCTCGCCGCGCTCGACGAGCGCCGTGCGCCGCCGCGGGCTCCCCTCGCCGTCGAAGAGGAAGCCCGGGTAGACCTCGTGCGCCGCGTCGTCGCGGATCGAGAGCCCGGCGGAGAACGCGCGCCGGCCGAGCCGCCCGCACAGGAACGAGCCCTTCTCCTCCAGCTCCCGCGCGCCGAAGCCGCGGTAGCCCGTGAAGAGCAGGAGGGCGCCCACCGCCGCGGGCTCGAGCACGACCGTGTACTCGCCCGGCTCGATCGCGACGGGGTCCCGGCTCGCGACGGCCTTGCGCGTGGCGCGCTCGACGACGCGCCCGGGGTCGATGTCCTCGACGTTCGACGCGATCGCCGCGCCGAAGCCCGAGCCCGCGGCGAGGCCCGAGTCGACGCCCGAGCTCGCGGTGAGCGAGAACGCGGCGCGGCTGCGCTCGCCGTGGACGGCGCGGCCGGCGGAGTTGACGATCGTGCGCGTCATCCCCGAGGTCTCGATCAGCCCCGCGGGGAAGAGCTCGCGCTCACGGGTCCGCGCCAGGGCGTGCTCGACCCAGCGCACCTTCTCGCGGAACGTGTGGTCCATCGTCGGGCGCTGCAGCGCGGTCTCGGCCACGTCGACGGGCCCCCCGAGCGGCGCCAGCTCGGGATCGGGTGGGCTCGCCTGCGCCAGGGCGAGGGCGCGTTCGAGCGCCGCCCGCAGCGCGCCCTCGTCCAGGGACCCCGAGCTCGCGCGCGCCTCGCGTGCATCCACCCCGGGGGTCCCCACGCGCACCCGCACCGCGACGTCGCAGCGCTCGCGGTCCGCGCTCTGGGTGGGACCGCAGTCGGCGAACCGCACGAAGCGGTCCACGACGCCATCGAGCGTCACCTCGGTCTCGCCGGCGGGGCTCGCCTCGACGATGCGCCGCGCGCGCGCGAGGGCCTCGTCCTGGGAGAGCAGGGGCATCGGCCAGAGCCTAGCGACCCCGAAGGGGCCGGGGCAACGCACGAGCGCATATCAGCGCGTCACGAAGTTCACGAGCCGCCCCGGGACGACGACGGTCTTCACCACCTCCCCGTCCTCGAGCCAGCGCGCGGCAGCTCCGCGCGCCAGCCGCGCGAGCTCGTCGTCGGGGGCGTCCTTGGGCGCGCTCACCCGCGCGCGCACCTTGCCCGCGACCTGCACGACGAGCTCGAACCGCTCGTCCTCGAGGTAGCGCTCGTCGGCCGCGGGCCACGCGGCGAAGGCGATCGAGCCCGCGTGGCCCATGCGCTCCCAGAGCTCCTCCGCGAAGTGCGGGGCGAACGGGGCGAGGGCGCGCACGAAGCGCTCGGCCTGGTCGCGGCGCAGCGCGCCCGGGCGCCGCGAGGCCTCGTTGACGAACGTCATGAAGCCGGCGACCGCCGTGTTGAAGTTGAAGTGCCGGAACGAATCGTCGACCCGCTTCAGGCAGCGGTTGAGCGCTCGCTCCAGCTCGAGGGACGCGCCCTCGGGCTCGCCCGTCCGGGGCTCCGCGAGCTCCGCGCGCACGGCCGCCTCGCCGTCGGGGTCGACCAGCATCCGCCAGGCGCGGTCGAGGAAGCGCCGGCAGCCCGGGACGTCGCGCGGGTTCCAGGGCTTGGAGTCGGCCAGCGGCCCCATGAACATCTCGTACAGCCGGAACGTGTCGACGCCGAACTCGGCGCAGACGTCGTCGGGGTTGACGACGTTCTTCAGGGACTTCGCCATCTTGGCGACGATCCGCTCGACCGGCTTCCCGCTCCCCCGCAGGACCGGCGGGTCGGCCTCCCGGTCGACCTCGTCGACGGGTACCGTGCGCCCGGTCGAGTCCTTGTACGCGAACGCGGTCAGCATCCCCTGGTTGAACAGGCGCTGGAAGGGCTCTTTCGTCGTGACCACGCCCTCGTCGTACAGCACCTTGTGCCAGAAGCGCGCGTAGAGCAGGTGCAGCACGGCGTGCTCGGTCCCGCCGATGTACTGGTCGACGTTCTGCCAGTAGAGCTCGGCCTCGGGGCTGAACGGCGCGCGGTCGTTCCGCGGATCCAGGAAGCGCAGGTAGTACCAGCACGAGCCCGCCCAGCCGGGCATCGTGTCGGTGACGCGGCGCAGCGCCTCGCCGGTGCGCGGATCGGTCGTGTTCACCCAGTCGGCGGCCTTCGACAGCGGCGGGGAGCCGTCCGCCGGCGGGGCGAAGTCGTCCATCGCGGGGAGCTCGACGGGCAGCGCCTCGTCGGGGACGCGGCTGACCGAGCCGTCCGCGTGGTGCAGGATCGGGAAGGGCTCGCCCCAGTAGCGCTGGCGCGAGAAGAGCCAGTCGCGCAGCCGGTAGTGGACCTTCGCGACCCCCACGCCGCGCTGCACGAGGACCTCGATCGAGCGCGCCTTCGCCTCGCCGGTGGAGAGGTCGTTCCAGGCCGGCGAGTTGATCGAGACGCCGTCGTTCGAGGTGCAGCCCGTGGTCGGCTCCTCGCCGCCGGCCGGCTTGACCACGTAGCGCACGTCCAGCCCGAACTGCCGCGCGAACTCGTAGTCGCGCTCGTCGTGGGCGGGCACGCACATGATCGCGCCGGTCCCGTAGCCCATCAGGACGTAGTCGGCGACCCAGATCGGGACGCGCGCGCCCCGCTGGCCCGGCTCGAGCAGCGGATGGATGGCGTAGCGGCCGGTGAAGACCCCCGTCTTCTCCTTGGCCAGGTCGGTGCGCTGCAGCTCCGACTTCGACTCGGCCTGCCGGCAGTACGCCGCGACGGCCGCGCGCTGCTCGGGCGTCGTCAGGGAGTCCAGCAGCGGGTGCTCGGGGGCCACGACCATGAAGGTCGCGCCGTACAGCGTGTCCGGGCGGGTCGTGTACACGCGCAGCACGTCGCCCGAGCCCTCGAGCGGGAAGTCGATCTCGGCCCCCTCGGAGCGGCCGATCCACTCGCGCTGCATCGCCTTGACCGACTCCGGCCAGTCGACCTCGTCCAGGTCGAAGAGCAGCCGGTCGGCGTAGGCCGTGATCCTCAGCATCCACTGCTTCAGCGGCCGGCGCACGCAGGGGTGGTCGCCGCGTTCGGAGCGCCCGTCGATCACCTCCTCGTTCGCGAGCACCGTCTTCAGCTCCTCGCACCACCAGACGGGGACCTCGGCCTGGTACGCGAGGCCGCGGTCGAAGAGGCGCGCGAAGATCCACTGCGTCCAGCGGTAGTAGCGCGGGTCGCAGGTGGCGATCTCGCGCTCCCAGTCGTAGGAGAGCCCGATCAGCTTCATCTGCCGCCGGAAGTTCGCGATATTCTCGGCGGTCGTCTGGGCCGGGTGCTTGCCCGTCTGGATCGCGTATTGCTCCGCCGGCAGGCCGAAGGCGTCGAAGCCCATCGGGTGCAGGACGTTGAAGCCCTCCATGCGCTTGCGCCGCGCGACGATGTCCGAGCCGATGTACCCGACCGGGTGGCCGACGTGCAGCCCCGCGCCCGAGGGGTAGGGGAACATGTCGAGCACGTAGTACTTGGGCTTTCGCGCATCGAAGCCGGGCTCGCCGGGATTGGGCGTGCGGAAGGTGGCGCGCTCCTCCCAGTGGCGCTGCCAGTGGGCCTCGATGGTCTGTGGGTCGTAGGCGTTGTTCACGGAAGCCGCATACGGTACGGGCGCAGCGCGTCGAGCGCACCCTCGTCGAGCGGGCCGGGCGGGCCGCGGCTCCGCCGGCCCGCCCGGGCTTGACGGCGCTCGCGCCGGCCGCCATGCTGCTCGCCCTCGCGGCGGGGGATTAGCTCAGCTGGTAGAGCGCTTGAATGGCATTCAAGAGGTCAGGGGTTCAAGTCCCCTATCCTCCACCACCGCGGGAGCGAGGAAGGCGGTTCGCGGAGCCTGAGCGGCGCTCGCGGGGCGACCGGAGTGCACTGGGCTGCACGACGAAGCAGCCCGAAACGCCACACTGGACGCCACACTCTCGGGAGCCCAGGGCGCGCCGGCCGTTCCCGTCGCCCGGGCGCCCTCGGCGCCCCGCGGCAGGAGGTCGGGGAGCAGGTCGAGCGCCCGGCGCTCCTCGTCGGGCCTGAGCTTCGCGTACACGCTCAGCGTCATGTCGGCGGTCGCGTGACGCATGAGCGTCTGGGCGGCGCGCGGGTTGGCGCCGTGCGCGAGCAGGCGCGTCCCCTGCATCCCCCGCAGGGCGTGGAAGTCGAACCTGCGCCCCGACTCGTCCACGTAGGCGATGCGGGCGGACTCCAGGTCGCGCAGGAGCGCGCGCGGCGGGCGCCAGGCGGCGGGGAGCCCGAACGCCGGTTCGAGGGCTCCACGGCCTGCCAGGAAGCCGGCGAGCGCCCGCGCCGTCGTCGCGCGGAGCGCGATGCGCGCGTCCTCCCGGTTCTTCGTCGCCCGGGCCGGGAGCTCCACGAAGGCGCCGGACCCCTCGTCGACCGAGAACGACGCGACGCGCAGCGCCTTGAGCTCGCTCGCGCGCAGCCCCGTCTCCACGGCGACGACGTACAGGAGCGCGCGCACCGGACCGGGGACGGCGCCCAGCGTCGGCCCGTCGTGGGCGGCCTGAACGAGACGGACGAGTTCCTCCTCGGAGAGCGCCCGGCGGAGGTGGCGGCGATCGACCCGCGCGTTCAGGGGGTGCAGCACGCGCAGGGCGTCCTCGCTCGCGTAGCCCCGTCCGATCGCCCACGCCATGAACTGGCGCGCGGCGGCGAGGTAGTGGTTGCTCGCCTTCGCCCCGAGCCCGCGCTCCAGGAGCCTGGCGCGCTCCCGCCGGCGCGTGAACTCGGGCATGGCCCCGCGCGCGCGCAGGTGTAGCGCCACGGCCTGCGGGTCGCCCTCGCGCAGGCCCCGCAGATGGCGCTCGACGGCGCGCGCGGAGACGCTGCTCAAGGTCGTGAACCCGCAAGCCCCGAACAGCGCGCGGACGCGCTTGAAGGTGCGCTCGACGTGCTCCGCAGTCGTCTCCCGCGCCACGAGGGAGGCGCGCCACTCTTCGAGGATTCGAGGCAGCGGTCGGGACGCCACGAGCTGACGCGCGCCGAGGATCCCCCAGGCCGCCAGCCGCTCGCGGATGCGCTCGGGCATCGTCTCGACGTAGCGCGCGAGCTCGCCCGTGGGTCCTTCCCCACCGGCCTTGAGCTGTGCGAGCCGCTCCAGCTTGCGCCCGAGCTCCTCGGTCGCGCCCTTGTCCGTGAAGCCGGCGACGCGCCGGACGATCTCGCGATGGTCGCGCAGCTCGACGTACCAGCGCGCGTAGGCGATGCTCGCGCCGCGCGCTCCCTTGCGGGTCGGCTTGTAGATCCTCACGACGCTTTCCTCCCACGCTTGGCGGAGCGCTTGCCCGTGCCGGACACCGACTTCGCGGTGCGCTCCTTCGCGCGCTTCAAGGCCCGGTCCAGCTTCGCGATGGTCGCCGTGCTGGCCGTGTGCCGGCCCGTCTCGATCCGGCAGAGCGTCTCCACCCGGACTCCAGCGCTCTCGGCGAGCTCGCGTTGGGTCATCCCCAGCTCCACCCGGTCGCGCACGAGACTCCGCCCGATCGTGGCGCGCAGGTACTCCACGGCCGGGTAGTTCCCGTGCTCGTTCGCCTCCGGCAGGGGCGGCATCCCGGCCACCTTCTCCAGGCCGAGGAGCCGCTCGTACTCCTCGCGAGCCAGGATCACGTAGCTCCGGCCGTCGAGCTCGACGTACTTGGGCTTCTCCATCGCTCAGTCCTCGTAGAAGCGGTCCCGATGCCCCGCGCGCTCGATCACGATGCGCTCGCCCTCGACGCGGAAGAGGAGGCGGTAATCCCCGGTGCGGATGCGGTACAGCCCCGCGAGCCTCCCGCGCAGGGCCTTCGCCCCGCTCACTTCCGGCCAGCGCGCCAGCCTCTCGGCGATCAGCAGCATGCGGTTCTGGATCGGCCGGGGCAGGCGCTCGATCTCACGCAGGGCTTGCGGGGCGAGCTCCACCCGTGCCATCGCCGGCCCTTGTACCGCGACTTGCGGCCCGTGTCTACGCGAATCGCGATCATTGCAACTAGCCCGGGCAGGCGGCAGCGGGTGCGGTCGGGCCGGGGGCCAGGCCCCGAACCTCGCAGGCCCGGCCTCGACGCCGGGCGGGAGGGAGAAGGCCGGCGCGCTCAATGCTCCCACTCCGGGGGTTCGAGGCCGAAGAGCAAGAGCCGGGCCCGGCCGTCCGGGTTCTCGGCGCCCTCCGCTTCAGGCGGCCCCGCGGCCCCGGCTCTCGGACACGGCGGCGCGGCGGCGGCGGCGAAACCCCCGTTCCCGGATACGCCAGGGGGGGTTTCGCCGCCGCCGCCACCGCCGCCGCCCCCCGCATGACAACAGCGCTCACCGTCCGGGCCGACGGTCCGGAACAGGCGGGCCGGCCGGCCGCCAGCCTCGCCGACGGGCGCCCATAGGCCCTCGAGCTCGCCGAGCGCGACAAGCTCCTCGAGCGCCTTGTCGGCGCGCTTCGCCCCCCCGGGCCCCCGGAACCTGCGCGGCCCCTTCGTAACTTCGCGAGCCGTTACCCCCTCGGGGCCGCGGCGCTCGACCCACTCCGCGAGCTCCCGCCGGTCGCGGTCGTCGGTGCTCTCGGCCCCGAGCTTCGCGAGCCGCTCGCCGTGGTTCAGGAAGTAGCGCGTCCAGGCGATCCCGCGCTCCACGTCGAGGCGCTGGACGGCGCGTGCTGCCGGGTCGCGCATGAGGCAGAGAACCCCCGCCAGCCGCAAGATGCGGCCGCGAGCGTGCCCGAGCACGCCGGCCCTCTCGTCGTCCGCGCCCGCGTACAGGGCCTCGAGGCGCTCGAGCTCCTCCGCCCACAAGGTCTCCGCCTCGGGCTCGAGCCGGAGCCAGCTCGGCCGAGGCGTGCCGTTGTCATCGAGCGCGAGCGGCAACGCGTAGAGGCGCTCGAACAACTCCGAAAGCGTCGAGAGCACCTCCGGTCCCGGCTCCGGCGGGGGCGTCATGTAGCGCCGCTCGCCCTGGAGCGCGCGCGGCTCATGTACCGGCAGGCGCGCCGTGAGTCCGGACACCCGGTCCTCGGCCGCGAAGAGGGTGCGCAAGACGCCCGGCTGCACGTCGAAGTCGAGCGCGAGGAACGGGCAGCGCAGCAGCCGGAGCGGCGAGGCGTTGCTCCTGCCGCGATGCGCTTCGACGGGCGCGCCGTCCATGAGCTTGCGGAGGCGCGCCGCATCGAGTGAGCGCCGGCCTTCGGCGTAGCCGCCGATCATCCCGACGGCCTCGTGCGCCTCGTCGCTCGCCCACAGCACCCCGCGCGGCGAGTCCATCAGAGTCTCGACGATTCCTTCCAGGCTTCCCTCGGACAGCGTGAAGGTCACGCGCGGTCCGCCCAGCGGCGAGGGCGGCGGCGGCTCGGGTCGCGGGCCGGCGGTCTCGCGCGCCTTCGCGCTCCTGCGCGCGGCTCGCCACTCGTCGAGCTCGTCGGCGTAGGCCTGGGCTTCGCGCGCGGCCTGCTCGCGCCGCGCGACGATCTTGTCCTCGATGGCCGCCGTCGCGCGGCGCAGGTAGCGCCGGATCACGCTCTTCCCGGAACCGCTCGGGAGGCTGGTCACGAAGTGCACCGACACGGGCACGCGGAGCCCGCGCACCTCGACCCAACGCGTGTTACCGGTCGCGGCGCTCGCGTGCGCGAGCGTGCACGTGGCGACGGCCTCGGGGGCAATCTGGATCCAGCGCGCGATTGCGCAGCACGCGTCCGCGAGCTTGGGCGGCAGCGCCGCCTTGAGATCGAGAGCCGGGATCGGGAGCCTAAGCCCCTGGGCGCCGCTCTCGCCCGCGTCTCGGCGAGTCACGGCCGACCCCCCCGCCGATAGCGAAGCGCGTCCGCCGCCATTGCGCGGATGCACGCGCTGAGAAACGCGGGGTTGCCGCCGACGCGCAAGAGCCGGCAGAGCTCCGCCGCGGCGCGGGTCCCGGCGCGCGTGTGCGGGATCGACTTGTGCACGTCGCACGGCTCGCATCGGGCGCCGTGCCGCACGCGGGCGGTTATCGCTCTCCAAATAAGTGTGCGGGCCGGGTCGGCGAACGGCTCGTCGCCGAGCGCGTCGGTGACCGTCGCGACGGTCTCGCGCGCGCGCTCGGGAAACATGAGCAGGGCGCCGAGCAGCTCGCGCTCCGCTTCAGCGCGGGGCCAGCGGTAGACGAGCTCGGCCGGCCCTCGGGCGGCGCTCACGGGCGCCCCTCCCAGTGCTCACGGGACGGCGCGCCAGCCGCGAGCCAGCCGCGCAGCTCCTCGAGCGGCCACACGCGCCGGCGCCCGAGTCGGACCCCAGCCGGCGCCCGGCCCCGCGCGACGAGCCCCGCCCAGTGCCGCGCCGAGACGTTGACGAGCCGCGCGGCCTCGCGCGCGGAGACCGCGAGAGGGGCGGGCGCCGGGGGCTCGACTCCGGGCAGGCCGTCGCCGATGATGTCCGCCCCCTGTCGCGCCCCGTCGCCCGCCTCGCCGCGGGGGCGGGGTTGCGCGCTATCCGGGGGGCACATGGCGCGCCTCCTTCCGAGGGGCCGGGCGGGCCGAGACGTGCCAGCCGAGCCGATCAAGCTCCCGGTCCGCCTCCGCGGCCGCCGAGTAGTCGCGCTCGCGGAGCGCGCGGTCCAGGGCTCCCAGCCACCACGCGGCGCAGTCGCGCAGCGCGGGCGGGAGATCCGGCAGCGTCGGCCAGGCGGCGCGAGCACGGGTTCTGTGAAGGTCCATGAAAGGCACCCCCGCAGTCCGCACGAGTCCGCGGACCACTCCGCGGACCGCCATTCCTCGGGCCTCCAAGGCCGTTTTTTGGCGGCGGGGCGCGCACCGAAAGTCCGCGGACCGCTCGCGGACCGCGACTCGCTACGCCTCGTCGCCCCGCTCGTCGAGAGAGCCGCGGTGCGGCAGGTCCGCGAGCCGCCGCCGCCGCTCCTCTCGCTCGGCCACGATCCGTTCCTCGACCGTGTTGAGCTTCGGCGTCTTCTTGCGATCGTAGAGCCGCTGCTTGTGCTTGCCGAGCCGCCGAGCGAGGTCCGCCCGCGTCAAGTCGGGGTTCGCCGCGAGCAACGCGGCTGCCGCCGCGTCGAGGGCGTCGGCCGTAAGCGGACTCCGCTTCCGGGGTTTGCTGGGCTCCGTGTCCGCCCGAGGTTGTGACGCCGCGTCCGCATCCTTCTTGGCGTCTTTGATGCCTTGCTGAAGATGCTTCAGGAAGTCGTCCAGCCGCAAGAATGTATTCGCCACCGTTTCGTCCAACCGGGCCCGCGACGACGCAAGCTCCGCCATTTCCTTCGGGCTCCACTCCGATGCGCGCGTATCCTCAAGCTTGTCCAACGCCAACCCGCTCTCGATCCAAGGCGGCGGTTCGAACACCTTTGCGTCGCCCAGCGCGTCGAACGCGGCCTCGAACGATCTCAGATCTAGGCCCTCCACAAAGTCGAGAATCCGCGTCAGCGACGCGATCGCCTCGAAGGCAGCGTTCCCGAGGTCAAACAGCTCCTTCTTGGCGCTCGCGACGGTGCGCCCGCGATGCCAGCAGCCATACGTTTCGAGATCCAAGGCGCGCCGGAAGGCGAGCGTGCACTCTTCGACGCGCCGAGCCGCGTCGAGGATCTCCTGCGGACTGGCGGCGGCCGGCCATTCGTCCACGGCCGGCAGAGCGGTATGCTTTCCCTCGCTCTCCTCCATGACACCCGAGAGCATCGCGCGGCGCCCCGTCCAGGTCCAGTGCCCGGCGGGGCGCGGCCTTCGGTGATGGTCCGCCCGGTCGCCAACCCCCCCCCTTGGTCCCCGGGCAGTAGGGCGGAAAGGGGGCTCCGAGAATTGCGTAGGTAATTACCCGGACGCGGGCTGCGCATCGTGCCGTAGGGCCGCCGGGGCGCCTCCCTTCGGGCGTTCGATCCGCGCCCGGCCGCGTCGGCCGCCGTCACTCGCGGGCGGCCGTGCGCGCTCTCCGGGGCGCGGCCCCGACCTGGTGCCGAGGCGGATCCGAGACCAGCACGCCAGCTCGGCGAAGTCCCGATGCGAGCTTTCCGAGTCTCGGGTACGGTCGACGACCGAAGGAGAGTTCTCATGACGGTCAGTATCCGTTCCGGGCAGTACGGAGTGCTCGTTCTTCTTGTCCTGGGCGGCGCAGTCGGCGTCGCCTGTATCACGCGGGCAGGGCGCGACAGTTCGTCGACCACCCAACGCAGTGTCGAAGCGACTGATCGCACAGAGCAGGCGCTGGACAACGCTTCGACCGAGGGTCCCGTTGGAGAGTTGGAACCTGTCACCCAGCGATCAGGGCAAGAACAGGACCAGGTGGGCCAGCCGCAGAACGACGGCGACGAGTCGGAGGGGTACCAGGTCGTTCACGAGACTTCATACCAGGTCGTTCACGAGTACCACTCGACCAAGCCTACTCGCGTTCACCAATGGTCCATCCAAGTCCCCGCCTACAGAACCGGCGACGCCCTCGCAGCAACGCTTCGAAGGGCCGCGATTGATGCGCACGCGAAACACAGCGACGGATCCGTGAACATCTTGGCGTTCCCCCCGGGTGCAGATCCGGAAGGGTTCGGGCATGTCGGGCAAGCGTTCTATGCGCCCAGCGAGGGTTCGCCCGGGATGGAGTTCAAGTTCGTCGAGGTAGACATCAAGCCTGCACGGGAGGGGCCGCGTGGGGCTCAGGCCGCAGGGCCGGCAAGCATCGGCAAGCAGGTGCAGCGGCCAGTAGAGCGACCGAACCTCACCCACGAGCGCCCGGGTATCGGCAATATTGCCTACACGCGCACAGGGCCTGTGTTCGTAGCCGCAAGCCGGGAAGCCTACAAGCGACTCGACGACTTGGCCTTGGCTCGTGATGAGACGGGGATCCAAGAGCTCGTGCTGCTTGGCCTGGTTTGGACCGCACCGGCGTACCAGAAGTGCCGAGTCATCAAGGTTCACGGTTTCTTGGACCTGTACTGCGAGGTTCGCTTGCTTGACGGCCCCCACTCCGGTTCAACCGGGTTCACTTCGCTAGAAGTTCTCCGCACGGCGCGGGAGTAGGTATGGAGCTCGGCGGCGCGGGCGGCCAGTCAGGCATTCGTTGTCGCGTCTCACGCTCTTCGGACCTCGCGTCTCACGCTTTGGCACTCGAACTCGGCGGTTCATCCCGTCCTTGCCATCCGAACCCTCTACACGTGCCCGCGGGCACACCTCGGGTAGCGGGGCAGCCCGTCGCGGTCCCATCCTGGATGAGACGCCAGTGCCAAAGAGCGTGCGACACGACAGGCATTCGTAGTGCGCGCGGCTGGCACTGGGTGTGCCTGGACCTACGGATGTCTGCCTGTTCTTCTTGTTGTCGTGCTCAGGCAGCTTGGTCTTCGAGGATGAGTGTGAAGGTCCTTGTCGGGAGGGCGTCCGCCCGCATCGTCCGTTGCGCGCCCCCGACTTCCCTAAAGATGATATCGAACGTGCCCGACGCTTGCCGCTCGTGATGTGTCACCCGCCAGCGTTGGCCGTCAAACTCGACCAGGCTTCCCTTCTTGACGCATGAGCCCAAGTCTTCGGGGCCGTGCAGATCGCCGGCCGTGACTTGCTTAGTCTTTTAGTCTGCATCCCTACTCCTCCGGATCGGCGGGCAGTGGCGCGGAGTCCTCGACCTGGCGGAGCATCTCCGACGGGTCGAGGACATGGACGAGCGACTCTCCACGGAACCAGCAATGGTAGAGTTGCGTGCCAGTGTAGCCCCCGTAGCCGTTCTTGGCGTTGACTCCCGTGGGCACGAGCCAGCCGTACTTGATCTCTCGCGGGCCAGCGAGGTTCGAGAGCGTCTTCCCGTAGTAGCCCTTCACCGGCTCGCCGAACTCGTACCGGGCCGACTCGGGGTCCTTGAGCACGCGATCGAAGTACGCCCGGATCGCCGGCTCGGGGTTCGTGGGACGCGCGCCGAAGTCAGCGGCTGCGATCTCGGCTCGGGTCGGGGGAGTGCCGACGCAGGAGGTCAGGCCAAGGACCGAGAGCATCGCGGCAAGAGCAAGGTGCTTCATGGGGATTCCTCTCTCTCCGACACCGGGGCTGGCGCGGGGACGGGACGGACTGGACGGACCAAGGAGTTCTCGGCACTTTTTTCCCGAATCTTGAATCCGGCCGCAGGCGGCACCCGGCTGCGACGACCTCGGCCACGCGCGGCGACGGTTGCTCGCGCATGGGCTCCATGCCCACGCGGCAACGCTCGAGGAGCCCCCACATGTCGAGGGCCGCGGGGCGCCCGGAACTCGCGCCCGGCCAGCGGTCGCTCGGCTCGCCCGCGTCCTGTTCCTCCGGGCGCCTCACGTCGTCGGGGTAGAGTAGGCCCCAGCGAGGTAGCAAGGCTTGCAGAGGGGCCGCGACCGCCGCCCATGCCGCCAGTGCGGCGAGTCGGGGCCCTGCGGGGTCGCTCCCCCGTGGAGCTTGCAGCGTCTCCGGCCCTTCGCCGGCCGCCGCCGGCACGGTGCGCCCGCCCGGGTCCGCGCGCCGCAGCAAGCGGGGCGGCGCTCCTGAGCGGCCCGCTCGCGCTCCAGGATCCGCGCACGCGCGCGGGAGAGGGCCGCCGCGGCCTCGCGCCCGGCTTCTTGCCCGAGCTCCTTGAGGCGCGCGAGAGCGGCCCGGTCCCGGGCGGCTTTCCGCGCGTCCAATGCGGCCCCCGGGGGAACCCCATGGAGCGGGCGCAACCCCATGGACGCCCCGCCCCGCGCACGTTCCCAGCCGCGGACGGTGCTCTCCGCGACCCCCGCCGCTCGGGCGGCAGCGCGACGGGAGGAGCCGCTCAGGACGGCCCGGGCGATCCGGCGCGCGCGGCGCGCGTCGAAGGTCGAGGGCCGGCCGGGGCGGCGCCTCAAGTCCGCGCGCTCCCCTCCGCGAGCTCGGCCAGGCTTCGCCTCACGCTCGGCGGGAGCGCTGGCCAGGCCGCGACGAGCCGCGCGAGGTCCGGGTCCTCGGGGGTCGGCTTCGCGCCCGCGAACGAGCCGGAAACGCCACATTCTCCGCCACGCGTTTTTTCGGGCTCGCGCCCGCCGGTGTCAGAATCGCCGTTCTCGGCCCCAAGACCCGCGCTTTCGGACGTGGTGCGCGATGCGTTGGTCAGGGGTTCAAGTCCCCTATCCTCCACCAATCCCGCGGCGGTTCCGGCGAGACGGCACTGCGGACGTCCGGCGCCCGCGCGAGACCGCTGAAGAACGCGGGAACCGGGGAGAAGACGGCCTCCGGGCGGGTTTTCCATTGGGGGCTTCTCGGAGCTCGGGTAGCCTCCGATCGCTCGACGACCGTGATGACCGAGCTCGCGCATCCCGACCGATTGGCCAAGGTCGCCGCCCTGCGGGCGGAGGGCGAGGATCCCTATCCGCCGCGCGGGGTGGCGGGGACGCCGCTCGCGGACGTCCTCGCCGGGGCGGGCGCTCCCGACGCCCCCGGGCCGCTCGTGGGGGAGCGCGTCGAGGTGGCGGGGCGTCTGCTCGGGCTGCGCGACTTCGGCAAGCTGATCTTCGCCCCGCTCCAGGATCGCACGGGGCGCATCCAGATCGGGCTGCAGAAGGACCGGCTGGGCGCGTGGTGGCCCAGGCGCAAGCAGCTCGACGGCGGCGACATCGTGGGCGTCGCGGGCGAGCTCGGGCACACCCAGAAGGGCGAGCCCACGGTCTGGGCGGACGAGGTGCGGCTGCTCGCCAAGGCCGTCGCCCCGCCGCCGGAGAAGTGGCACGGGCTCGCCGACAAGGAGCTGCGCTACCGCCGGCGCTACGTCGACCTCTGGGCCTCGGAGGGCGTGCGCGAGGTCTTCGTGCGCCGCAGCCGGATCCTCTCGGTCATCCGCCGCTACCTCGAGGGCGAGGGCTACCTCGAGGTGGAGACGCCCACGCTGCACCCCATCGCCGGCGGCGCGGCGGCGAAGCCCTTCGTCACGCACTACAACGCGCTGGGCCACGACTTCTACCTGCGCATCGCGCCGGAGCTGTACCTGAAGCGGCTGATCGTCGGCGGTCTCGAGCGCGTCTTCGAGGTCGCGCGCAACTTCCGCAACGAGGGTCTGTCCCTGCGCCACAACCCCGAGTTCACGATGCTCGAGCTGTACGAGGCGCAGGCGGACTACCGCCGGATGATGGAGATCAGCGAGGGCCTCGTCGAGACGCTCGCGCGCGAGCTGCACGGCAGCCCGCGCGCGACGTTCCGCGGCAGGGAGTACGACCTCGCGGCGCCGTTCGCGCGCAAGCCCTACATCGAGCTCTTCCGCGAGCACGCCGGCTGCGAGTTCGACGACGAGCCCGCCGTGCGCGCGAAAGCCGCCGAGCTCGGGCTCGCGGAGACCATGGGCTACTGGAAGCTCATGAGCGACGTCTTCGACGAGACCGTCGAGCCGAGCCTGGAGGGGCCGGTGTTCGTCGTCGACTACCCGGTACAGATCTGCCCGCTGGCCAAGACGAGCCCCGCGGACCCGCGGCTCGCCGAGCGCTTCGAGCTCTTCGTCGCCTGCATGGAGATCGGCAACGCCTTCACCGAGCTCAACGACCCCGCCGAGCAGGAGCGGCGCTTCGCCGAGCAGGTCGCGAGCCTCGACCCGGAGGCTCCCGGCGAGGTCGACCTCGACTACGTGCAGGCCCTCGAGTACGGCATGCCGCCGGCCGGCGGGCTGGGCATCGGCGTCGACCGCCTGACGATGGTGCTGACCGGGCAGGAGTCGATCCGCGACGTGCTGCTCTTCCCCGCGATGCGCCCGCAGCCCGGCCCGCAGCCGGCCGGCGAAGAAAAGGCCGCTCCCTCCCCATGATGGCGCCCGCCCGGCGTAGTCGGGCCGTCCCCCGCACCTCCCCTTGTTCAAGACCTTCCTGAGCCTGCGCTACCTGCGGACGCGCCGCACCAACTGGATCGGCGTGTCGGGCATCTTCGTCGCCGTGGCGGCCCTGATCATGATCCTCTCGATCATGGCCGGGTTCCTGCAGGAGAGCCGCGACACGCTGCGCGGGAGCCTCTCCGACCTGATCGTCCAGCCGCGCTTCGACACGCCGGGCAGGGACGGCCGCCCGCTCCTCAAGGACGGCGCCAAGACCCTGGAGATCGTGCGCGCGGACCCGCGCGTCGCCGCCGCCTGCCTCGAGCTCCAGTGGTTCGGGCTGCTGACGATGGAGGGGCGCCAGATGATCCTCTCCGACCCGATGATGGCGGGCATGAGCGGCGTGCACCTGGTCGGGATCGACGTCGAGGACGAGCTGGCGACGACGGACCTGCGCGCGGCGCTCGAGGCGCCCCCGCGCGTCGCCGTCCAGCGCGTCGTCGACGTCGAGGATCCCTTCCGGGCGCCGCCCACCTTCGACCCGGGCGACGACGTCCCGCGCCCGCGGGTCGTCGTCGGGGAGCAGCTCGCCAGCCGCTGGGGCATGTCCTGGGGCGACGAGATCACGATCGGCACCGCCGTCTTCGACCCTCAGACGGGCGAGCCATCCGACTACAACTCGATGGACTTCCAGGTCGCGGGCACGTTCCGCTCCAAGGAGAACGAGGCCGACCTGGGCCGCATCTACCTCGACCGCCGCGACCTCGCGGACCTGCTCGGCCTCGACGCGGACTACAACACGGTCCTCGTGCGGCTGCACGACTACGAGCGCCACAAGCGGGCCGTCGTCGCGGACCTCCGGGAACGCCTCGCGGCCGCGAACTTGTTGCACCCGCCCGATTCGAGCGTCGGGCGCTGGGAGGTGCTGACCTGGGAGGACTTTCGCCGCAACCTCCTGGCCGCGATCCAGAACGAGAAAGCCCTGATGGGCGTGATGCTGAGCCTGGTCCTGGTCGTCGCCGGCTTCACGGTGTTCGCGATCCTCTCGATGATGGTGAGCGAGAAGCGCCGCGACATCGGCATCCTCTGTGCCCTGGGGAGCACGTCGCGCGGCGTGCTCGCGCTCTTCCTGATGATCGGCGCATGGGAGGCCGTCGTCGGCGCCGGCCTGGGCACGCTCGCCGGAATCCTCGGTGCGACGTACATCGACTCGATCGAGCTGTGGCTGTCGAGCACGTTCGGGATCCAGATCTTCGACCGCGGCGTGTACCTGTTCGACCACATCCCGCACGTGATCGATCCGCTGGGCGTCGCGCTGATCGTCCTCGGCGCGGTCGTGTGCACCCTGGCCTTCGCCGCGCTGCCGGCCTGGCGCGCCTCGCGCCTCAACCCCATCGACGCGCTGCGCTATGAGTGAGGCCCAGCAAACCGCCGCTCCCTCTCCGAAGTCGGGCGCGGCGCCGTCGCCCCGGCGTGCAGACGCCATCCTGCGCGCGACGGCCATCCGCAAGTCCTTCCGCGCGGGCGAGCGCAGGCTGGAGGTGCTGCACGGCATCGACCTCGCCCTCGAGCGCGGGGAGCTCCTGGGGCTGATGGGCGCGTCCGGCGCGGGCAAGACGACGCTGCTCAACATCCTCGGCCTGCTCGACTCGCCCTCGTCCGGGGAGGTGCACCTCGACGGCCAGAGCGCCTGGCGCCTGCCGCCCACCGAGCGCGCGCGGCTGCGCAACGCCAAGATCGGCTTCGTGTTCCAGTTCTACCACCTGCTCTCCGAGCTCGACGCCGTCGAGAACGTCCTCCTGCCGGCGATGATCGCCCACTCGCGGCGCGACTACCAGCAGCGCAAGGCCGCGTACGTGCAGAAGGCGCGCGACATGCTGGCGAGCTTCGGCCTCTCCGAGCGGCTCGACCACCGCCCGACGCAGCTCTCGGGCGGCGAGCAGCAGCGCGTCGCGATCGCGCGCGCCCTCCTGCGCGATCCGGACGTGCTCATCGCCGACGAGCCGACCGGCAACCTCGACAGCGCCACCGGCGAACGCGTGCTCGAGCTGCTGCTCGAGGAGCAGCGCCGGCGCGGGATCTCGATGCTCCTCGTGACCCACGACGAGCGCCTCGCGGCGCGCTGCGAGCGGGTCGTCTACATCGAGGACGGCCTCGTGCAGGCGGACTCGCGCACTCCGATCCCGCAATGAGGCCCGTCCAGAGGCCGGGCCTCCCGCTGCCCGAGCCCCTTTCCCCCTACAACACCTCCCCCTGCCCCACCCCCGGCCCATCCGGCTCCGGCGGATGGTCGAGCACCTGGTGCGGCTCGAGGCTCCCGCGCCAGCCCAGACGCTCGCGCAGCCGCTTCCACGGGTCGAGGTTGGGCCGCGTCAGCAGCGGGTACGGTCGCGCGTGCCGGCGAATCGACAGGCAGTCTCCCACCTCGAGCGGATGGAAGCCGTGCCCGTCGACGGCCAGCGTGACCAGCCCCGAGGCGCGCTCCACCCGCACGAGGATCGCGCTGTCGGGGTGCAGCACGAGCGGGCGGTGCGAGAGGGCGTGCGGGCAGATCGGCGTGACGATGATGCCGGTCATCGAGGGTGCGAGGATCGGCCCGCCGGCCGCCAGCGAGTGCGCGGTCGACCCGCTCGGGGTCGCGAAGATGAGCCCGTCGGCGCGGTACTCGCTGACCCATTGCTCGCCGACGGACAGCGACAGCGTCACGAGCCCCTGGACGGCCCCGCGCGAGACGACGAGGTCGTTGAGCGCGACGAGCGGGGGCCCCGCCTTGCCGCGCGGCCGCTGCAGCTCGGCCACGAGCCGCATGCGCGGCTCGACGACCGCGCGCCCCTCGAGGACCTCGCGCAGCCCGTCGCGCCACTCGCGCGCCGGGACCGGGGCCAGGAAGCCGACGCGGCCGTAGTTGATGCCCAGGATCGGAACCGGGTGCGCGGCGAACGCGCGCACCGCGCTGAGGATGCTGCCGTCCCCGCCGACGACGACGACGAGGTCCAGGCGCGGCTCGTCCGGGTCCCGCGAGCGCTTGGAGAACTCGCGCAGGTCGCGCTCCACGCTGACGCTCTCGACCTGCTCGACGAGGAAGCGCTCCATCGCGGGCAGGATGTCGCCGACCTCCGCCTTGCGCAGGTCGGCGAGCAGGAGGACCCGGCGGATCGATCCTGCAGAGGGTCCGGAGCTCGGCCCTGACGTCGACGGACGCGGCGAGCTGGACGGCACGTGGGCGCCCTCAGACGCGCGTCGTCTGGACGAGCGAGCGTACCGCGCGCTCGAGCGAGCCCGCGTCGATGCCGACTTCGACTTGCTGCTCGGCCGGCGAGCTCATGTGCTCGACGAAGCGGTCGGGGATGCCCATCACGCGGATGCGCGCCGTCGCGCCGGGGATCCGGTTCCACGTCTCGAGGACGGCCGAGCCGAATCCGCCGGCGCGCTGGTGGTCCTCGAGCGTCACGATCGTCCGGTAGTGCCGCGAGTGCCTGGCGAGGAGTTGCTCGTCGAGCGGCTTGGCGAAGCGCGCGTCGACCACGCCGATGCCGATCCCCTCGCCGCGCATCTTCTCGGCCACGCCTAGCGCCACGTGCACCATGTGCCCGTAGGCCCAGACGACGACGACCTCCCCGTCGACGAGGACCTCGGCGGTTCCGGGCCGCATGCTGCGGCGCTCCCGCGCGTGGAAGACCTCCTGCACCGGGCAGTTCCCGCGCGGGTAGCGCAGCGCCACGGGGCCGTTCTCGCGCAGCGCCATCTCGAGCATGCGCAGCATGTCGGTGTCGTCGCGCGGCGCGCACAGCGTGAAGTTCGGCAGCGTCCGCAGATAAGCGATGTCGAAGACGCCGTTGTGCGTCGGGCCGTCCTGTCCGACTACGCCCGCCCGGTCGAGCGCGAGGACCACGGGCAGGTTCTGCAGCGCGACCTCCTGGAAGACCTGGTCGTAGCCGCGCTGGAGGAAGGTCGAGTAGATCGCGGCGACGGGCCGCATGCCCCCCTTGGCGAGCCCCGCGGCCATCGCCACGGCGTGCTGCTCGGTGATGCCCGTGTCGTGGAAACGGGCGGGGAAGCGCTCGGCGAATGCGTCCAGCCCGGTTCCCGAGGGCATCGCCGCCGTGATCGCCCGGATGCGCACGTCGCGCTCCGCGAGACGGATCAGCGCGTTGGCGAAGGACTGCGTGAAGGCCAGCGGCTCGGGCGCTCGGACCTCGAGCTTCGCCTTGTCGGCGCTCGGCGGCGGCGACGCGGCCTTGACCGCGTGCACGCGCTCGGGATGGTCGGGGGCCTTGGGGTGCCCCTTGCCCTTCTCCGTGAGGATGTGCAGCAGCACGACGCCTTCCAGCTCGTCGACCCTCCCGAGGGTCTCGACGAGGCCCGTGACGTCGTGGCCGTCGATGGGGCCGACGTAGGTCACTCCGAGCTCCTCGAAGACGTGGCCGGGCACGACGGCGTGGCGCATCACCTCGCCGATCTGCTCGAGCGTGCGGTCGACGCGCGGCCCGATCACCGGGATCGCGTTGATCAGGTTCTTGGTCTCCTGGCTCGCGCGCTGGACGAGGCGGTTCGAGCGGATGCGCGAGAGGTAGCGCGCCATCGCCCCGACGGTCTTGGAGATCGACCACTCGTTGTCGTTCAGGACCACGAGCAGGTTCTGACCGACGGCGCCCGCGTAGTTGAGCGCCTCGAACGCCACGCCCGCGCCGAGGCTCGCGTCGCCGATCACGGCGACGGTCTTCGGCGGGTTCGGCTCGTGCGCGGAGCCGATTGCGAGGCCCAGCGCCAGGCTGACGCTGGTCCCGGCGTGCCCGGTGTGGAAGAGGTCGTACTCCGACTCGCGCGGGTTCGTGAATCCGCACATGCCGTCGGTGCGGCGCAGCTTCGAGAAGCCCGCGCGGCGACCCGTGAGCACCTTGTGCGGATAGCACTGGTGCGACACGTCCCACACGAGCCTGTCGCGCCGGAAGTCGAAGAGGTAGTGCAGCGCCGTGGTCAGCTCGACCACGCCGAGGCCGGACCCGAGGTGACCGCCCGTGTTCTGAACGCTGCTCAAGAGGAACGCGCGGACTTCCGAGCAAAGCGCGGGGAGCTGATCGACGGAGAGACGCTTGAGGTCCTCCGGAGAGTGGACGGTCTCGAGCAGCGGCAGCGATTCTTCGACGGGGGGGCAGGATTGGCTCATATCGGTCTCGGGTGGGGCTCTCCGGCGCGAGATCAGTCCGGAAAAGATGGCTCACGCAAAGCTGCGTGCAAGGGCTTTTTGACTTTCGGGCCCCGTTCGCGGCGCTCTCGGGGTCATTTCGCGAAGACCGCGCCCGTTCCGCGAGTTCGTCTCGGAATCCTGGTTTCGTTCGTGACCGCGCCGCTCAGCTCGAACGCTCGACGACCCGGTCGACGAGCGCCCAGGGTAGCGAATCCGGCCCGGCTCCGAGCGATTCGAGCGCCGCGCGGGCCTCGGCGCCCAGCCGCCGAGCCTCCCGCCGGGCCCCCTCGAAACCGAGGGCCGCGACGAGCGTCGCCTTGTCGTCGGCCGCGTCCTTGCCCGGGGTCTTGCCCAGGGCCTCGGCGCTCCCGGTGACGTCGAGCAGATCGTCGACCGCCTGGAAGGCGAGGCCGAGGCTCTTCCCGAACGCGGCGAGCGTCCGCCGGGCCGCCGCGTCGACTCCGGCGGCGATGCCGCCCAGCTCGGCCGAAGCCGACATGAGCGCGGCCGTCTTCAAGGCATGGATCGAGCGCACGCCATCCGCCCCGACGGTGTCGGCGGCGGAGCGCATGTCGAGCACCTGGCCGCCGACCATCCCGCCCGATCCCGCGCCGCGCGCGAGCACGTCGACCATCTCGGCGACACGTTCGGCGGCTCGTCGCGCTCCGCTCCCCTCGCGCCGCGCGCCGCGCGCGAGCCAGCCGAAGGCCAGCCCCTGGAGCGCGTCGCCCACCAGCACCGCCAGCGCTTCGCCGTACACCTTGTGGCAGGTCGGGCGGCCGCGGCGCAGGTCGTCGTCGTCCATGCACGGCAGGTCGTCGTGCACGAGGCTGTAGGTGTGGATCAGCTCGACGGCGGCGGCGGGGGCCGCGGCCGCGGCGTCGTCGCCTCCGAGGGTCGCGCACGTCGCGCGCACCAGGCCCGAGCGCACGCGCTTGCCGCCCGCGAACAGGGCGTAGCGCAGCGCCTCCTCGAGGATCTCGGGGACCGCGTCCTCCGAGGCGAGCGCGCGCTCGAGCTCGGCGTCCACCCACGTCCGGGTCTCGGCGAGCCACGCGCCGAGCCGTCCCTCGTCCTTGACCCGCGCGCTCACCGGTCCCCCTCGTTCACGCCGGCCCTCTCGCCGCGCTTGACGTCCGGATCGCCGGCGTACGCCGCGAGCCCGGCGTCGGCGTCGCGCGTCAGCTCCTCGACCTGCCGCTGGAAGCGCCCGAGGATCTCGCGGCAGCCCTTGAGCAGCTCCACCCCCTCCTTGTAGCGCTCGATCGAGTCCTCGAGATCGAGCCCGCCTTCCTCCAGCGCGGCCACGATCTTCTCGAGGCGCTCGAGACGGGAATCGAAGCCGCCGGCCTGCTCGGCCGCGTCCTCGGTGGGGTCGGCGTCACCCATCGGGCCGATCTTAACGGGCGGCGCGCGCGGATTCGCGCGGCGGGCCCGAAACCGCGCGGGCGACCCGCGGGCCGCCCGCCGGACCGGCTTGCCGCCTTCCCGGGGGCGGGATACGATTCGCGGGAGCCTCTCCGGCCGTCCGCGCGGCGAAGGCTCCCAGCGCGCGGGACCCGCTCCTCTCCAGGCATCGCTCCATGGCTCGCAAGGTCGTTCTCATCTACGCCAAGAGTCAGGCGGTCCGCGAGCTCGCAGGCGACCTCTTCGCCGACCGCTCCAAGACCAAGGGCGAGCTCGCCCGCGACGAGATCTACCCCCCGCTCGGCATCACCACCCTCGCCGCCTGGCTGGAGGGCGCGGGCCACGAGGTGCGCCTGCTCGACGATTCGATCCGCACGCTCGCCGAGCTCGAGGAGGGCATGCGCTGGGCCGACCTCGTCGGGATCTCGGCCCTGACGCCCAACGCGCGCCGGGCGCGCGAGCTGGGCAAGCTGGCGCGCAACGAGGCCCGAAAGTTCGTCGTCATGGGCGGGCCGCACCCGACGACCAACCCCGAGTTCTTCCTCGAGTCCGGGGCCGCCGACATCTGCGCCCAGGGCGAGGGCGACCTCACGCTGCTCGAGGTCGTCGAGCACTTCGAGGAGCGCGAGAAGTGGAAGGAGATCCAGGGGATCACCTTCCTCCAGGACGGCGAGCTCTTCGCGACGCCGCGCCGCCCGCTCATCCGCGACATGGAGTCGATCCCCACGCCGGCCTACCACCTGTGGGACATCGACGAGTACATGCACCTGATGGTCAACCCGGGCGTGACCGCGATCACCAGCCGCGGGTGCCCGTACGCCTGCACCTTCTGCGACGCCGAGATGACGCCGCGCCAGTACCGCTCGCTGAGCGTCGACAGGACCGTCGACCTCCTCGAGCACATCATGCGCACGTACGATCCGCCGCAGATCATCCTGTTCGACGACCTGTTCACGATCCAGCGCAAGCGCGTCATCGCCATCTGCAAGGAGATCGTGCGCCGCCACCTGTCGTTCGAGTGGCTGTGCGAGTCGCGCGTCGACACGATGGACTACGAGATGCTGCGCTGGATGCGCAAGGCGGGCTGCGTGAAGATCGCCTACGGGCTCGAGTCCGGCTCGCCCGACATGCTCGTGACCATGAAGAAGGGGGTCACCCCCGAGAAAGTCCTGCGCGGCGCGAAGCTGAACCGCGAGCTCGGGATGTACTTCAAGATGTTCCTGATGTACGGCTTCCCGGAGGAGACCGAGAAGGACCACCGCATCACGGAGGACATCGTGCGCCGCACGCGGCCCGATGCGGTCTGCGTCAGCATCATCCAGCCGATCCCCGGGACGGCCTTCTACGAGCAGGTCAAGCCCATGCTCAAGAAGGACGTCGCGGAGATGGAGTTCCACTACTGGCACTCCGTCGAGTCCTTCGAGCACCCGGTCTTCAGCCACGAGGAGCTGCACTCCGAGCGCGAGAAGCTGATCCGCATCCACCACGAGAGCACCGCCAGCCTGCGCGCGCGCCTCTTGCGCAAGCTCGAGCGCGCCTGGGCGATGGTCAAGCACCCCGAGCTGATCGGCGACTGGTTCGAGATCAGGAGGCGCCGGAAGCGCCACCTGCAGCGCGTTGCGAAGACGCAGTGGGCCTACATCTACGAGCCCGGCGGCAAGGACCTGGTCGGCCAGCAGGTGCCGACGGTCGGAGTGGAGGCCTGATGCAGTTCCCGAATGGCCCTCAGCGCAACCGGTGCAGCGCCTCGGCCTCGTCGAACCCGAAGAGCAGGTCCGGCACGTCTCGCGCGTCCCGCCGGCGCAGCCAGAGCCGAGCGGCGTCGGGACGCAGGGTCGTGCGGCCGTCGCTGTAGGTGCCCAGGACGTTGCGGCGGTAGAAGCGGTAGCCGACGCCGCGCAGGTAGGCGCCGCGCTCCTGGAACTCCTCGAGCGGGGGCAGGGCGGCGAGCTCGGCGGCGATCTCCTCGGGGCGCGCCGCGTAGCGCACGCCCACGCGGCCGAGCCCCTCGACGAGGCGGCCGCGCACCGGGTCCTCGTACTCGCGCGCGACGCGCAGCGCGTTCGCGAGGCTGCGCTCGCCGTGGAGCCGCCGGCCCTGGTACAGGGCGTAGTCGCCCAGGCCGCGCGCCCACTCGAGCACCGCGTCGGGGTCGGCCTCGAGCAGGGCGTCGATCAGCTCCGCCTTCTCGCCGGCGCGCTTGAACGCCTCGGCGGCGAGGTCGGCGTACAGGAGCGGCGGGGTGGGCTCGCGGAAGCCGAGCAGCGCGCGCACGCGCTCGGCGGTGGTGCCCGCGAGGCGCGGCCACACCTTGGCGATGTAGCCGCCGTAGTCGTAGCCCTTGGTGCGCGCGAGGGTCTCGAGGTTGCGACCCGGAGTCCCGGGCCGGCCGGCCGCGCAGAGCCCGGCGGTCTGGGCGAGGCCGAACGCGAGGAGCGCGGCGCTCGCGGCGTACGCGAACCGGCGCTCGAGCCGGTCGGCGGCGCGCCAGCCGCGCCCCCAGCCCACGGCGAGGACGAGCGTCGCGAGCGCCCACACCGGGGCGAAGCGCATGTACGCGAAGTCGTGGTCGACGCGCTCGACGACGAACGCGCTGTTCAGGTAGACGACGAACCAGAAGGCGACGAAGCCGCCCAGCCACAGGAGCATGCGGCGCTGGGAGCGCGTCGAGGACTGCCACGCGGCCCACGCGCCGAGCGCCCAGGCGAGCGGCCACAGCACCTCGCCGGGCGCGACGTGCGCGTAGACCGCGGCTAGGAAGGCGCCGAAGCGCGCGAGCCTGCTGCCGCTCTCGGTGAGCTCGGTCCCGTGGATGTCGAGCACGCCGCGGCCGACGTGCCAGGCCATCCAGAAGAGCGGGAGGAGGCCGAGCGCGAGGCCGCCGAGGCCGGCCAGCGACTCGCGCCGCAGGCACGCGCCGCGCCGCGCGACGAGCAGCGACACCCCCGCGTAGGCGGCGACGAGCACGAGCTGGTACGAGAAGTAGATCCCGAAGCCCGCCGCGAGGCCGAGCGTGAAGAGCTCGCGCGGGCGGAATACCGCGTCCGGGGCCAGGAGGCGCGCCGTGCGGTCGAGGACGACCAGCGCGAAGAACGTCGCCTCGAAGTGGATGCCGAGGCCCAGCAGCGAGAGCTTCTGCACGCTCGCCGGCGCGAGCAAGAAGAAGAGCCCGAAGCAGAAGGCCGCCTCGTCGCCGAAGTGCCGGCGCGCCAGGGTCCAGCCGGCGACGAGCACGAGCAGGACGAAGACGAGCGCCGCCAGCTTGTGCGCGAGGACGCTCTGCCCGACGGCGAGGAACGCCAGCGCCTTCAGGTGGCTCACGACGAACCCGCCGCCCTCGTAGGGGTGGTAGACCTTGGCGTGGTAGGGAACGTCGAGGCCGTCGATCAGCGCCTTGGCCGCGGCGCCCTTCTCGAGCTCCTCGCCGTAGAAGAAGACGTCCGCGAGGGACAGGACCAGCGCCGCTTTGACCAGCAGGGCGAGGAGGAGCAGCAGGGCGAGTCGAGCTCGCGGCGAGGAGAAGAGCGCGGGCATGCGTCCGGGCGCTACGGTACTCAGAAGCCGCGGGCCCTCCCAGCCCGCGCACGCATGCAAGCGAGACGCGTTTCGCCCCTCGTCGCGGCCCTGCTCCTCGGCTTCCTCGCCTGGTCGCCCACGGTGTGGACCGGCGGCTTCTCGTACGATGACCGCGAGGTGCTCGAGGACAACCCGGTCGTGGCCGGAACGCTGCCGCTCTCCGCCGCCTTCGACCGCGACTACTGGCATCACCGCGGCGACGCGGGTCACTGGCGCCCACTGGCGACGCTGTCGCTGCGGCTCGACTTCGCGATGTGGACGGGCGCGGCGGGCTACCACGCGACGAACGTGCTGCTGCACCTCGGCGCCGTCCTGCTCCTGGGCCTCCTGCTGCGCGAGCTCCGGCCCGCGGACGAGCGCCTGCTCTGGCCGGGGCTGGCGCTCTTCGCCGTGCACCCCGCGCTGGCGGACTCGGTCGCGTGGATCTCCGGGCGCACGTCGATGCTGTCGGCGATCGGCGGCCTCGTCGGCGCTCTCGGGATCGCGCGCAGCCGCGCGTCCGTTCGAGCGTCCCACTGGAGGGCCGGTGCGTGCGCGGGCCTGGGCCTGGCGCTCGCCTTGATGGGCAAGGAGGACGGGCTCGCCTTCGCCCCGCTCTTCGTACTGCTCGCGGCGCGGCGCTCGCGCGCGCACGCGCTCGCCGCCGCGCTGGGATCGGCCGCCGCGGTCGCCCTCTGGCTCGCGGCGCGCAAGGTCGCCCTCGGCGTGGCCCTGCCGGCTGCGCCCTGGGCGCCGCTGGGCGCGGCGCCGCTCCTCGAGCGCCTGCACGCGTCGGGCAAGGCGATCCTCGAGATGCTGCGGATCGCGGTCTTCCCCGTCGGGTACGCGCCGTCGTACGACGCAGGCGATCTGCCGCCGGTCGGCGCCGCAGCGCGCGTCGCCGGCGTGCTCGGCTGGTCGCTCCTCGCGCTCGCCCTCGGGGCGGGCCTCGCCGGGCTGCGCGGCGCGGCACCCGGCCGGCGGATCGCGAGCGGCTCCCTCCTGCTCGCCGCGGCCGCCGTCCTGCCGCACGCGCAGCTCGTGCCGAGCGGCGAGGTCCTCGCCCCGCGCTTCCTGTACCTGCCGCTGCTCTTCGGCGCGCCGTTCGCCGACGCGCTCGCGCCGCGCCGTGGCCGTGGCCGCGGCCGCGCCGTCGCGCTCGCGCTGCTCCTGGCGTGCGTCCCGCTCGCCTGGGCGAGCGCGCGCACGTACGCGAGCCGCGCCTCGTTCTGGCGCGCGGTCCTCGCCGCCAGCCCGCACGACGCGCGGGCCTGGCACGGCCTGGGGATGGCGCACTGGGAGGCGGGCGAGCGGGCGCAGGCCGAGGAGGCCTGGCAGCGCGCGCTCGAGCTACGCCCGGCCTACAGCCGCCCGCTCTCGATGCTGGCGGCGGCGCGGATGGAGGCGGGCCGGCTCGACGAGGCCGAGCCGCTCTTCGCGCGCGCCGTCGCCCTCGGCCCCGAGAACGCCGTCGCGCGCGCGAACTACGGCAAGCTCCTGCTCGAGCTCCACCGCGTCGACGAGGCGCTCGCGATGTACGCGCGCGCCGCGCAGCTCGAGCCCGGGCGCGGCGCCATCTGGCGCGGCCTCGGCGCCGCCCTTTCCGCGGCGGGCGACGAGGAGCGCGCGCGCGCGGCTTTCCAGCGCGCGCTCGAGCTGGACCCGGCGGACGATCTCGCGCGAAAGCACCTCTCGCGGTTGCCCGCGCCGGACCCGCCCCGGTAGGGTCTCGCGCATGCGCGCGCTCTCCGTCCCTCGCCTCTCCGGCCTCTTCGGCCTCTTCGCGCTCGCCGTCGGATCGCTCGCGTGTGGCGAAGGCCCGAGCCGCGGCTCCGCCGCCTCGACGGGTAGCGGTGCGGCGCTCTTCGCCACGCACTGCTCTCCGTGCCACGGCAAGGCGGGCGAGGGCACGCTGCTCGGAAACGACCTGCGCGGGACGGCGCAGCACTGGGACGCGGCGCGACTCCTCGAGTACATCGACGACCCCAAGGCGTTCGCCGAGAAGGACCCGCGGCTCGGAGCGCGCCCGATGACAGCGGTCGCGCGGGACGTGACGCCGCAGGAACGCGCGCAGATCGTCGAGCACGCGCTGACCTTGATGGAGTAGCTCGGGGCAGCCGTACGTGCGCGGGGTCTCGACATGACGCGTGCGCGGGCGGCGCGGGCCGTCAGTGCCGCACCCCGACCCACAGCCCGTCGCCGATGGGCACGATGATGCTCGACAGCCCTTCGACCCCCGGCACCTCTTCGTTGAACGCGCGCACCGCGCCGACCTCGCGGTCGCTGGGGCGCTCGTCGAAGAGCTGCCCGAACGCGAACGCGTTGTCGACCATGACGAGGCCGCGCGGCCGCAGGATGCGCAGGCTCTCGCGCAGGTAGAGCGGGTAGCTCGCCTTGTCCGCGTCGAGGAAGGTCGCATCGGCGGAGCCGTCCGCGAAGCGCGGCAGGACGTCGGCGCCCTTGCCGCGGTGCACCTCGATGCGCTCGGCGACGTCCGAGCGCTCGATCCAGCTCTCGGCGAAGTCGGCGTGCTTCTCGGAGAGCTCGATCGTGCGCACGCGCCCGCCATCGGGCAGGGCGCGGGCCATCGCGATCGCGGAGTAGCCGGCGAGCGTGCCCACCTCGACCACCTCGCGCGCCCCGCGCAGCTCGAGCAGGATCTGCATCAGGCTCGCCTGCTCGGGCGAGATCCAGATGGCCGGGATGCCGGCAGCCGCCGCGGCGGTCTTGAGCTCGCGCAGGAAGTCGTCGTCGCCGCGGGTGTGGGCTGCGATGTACTCGAAGTGCTCGCGCGTGACCAGCGTGGAGGAGCTCGACATGGCTCAGACGACGGGTGCGCCCCACTCGAAGCGCAAGGGAAGGTTCACGTCGGGCGCGAGGGTCTTGTGGACCGGGCAGGTGTGCGCGGTGTGCTCGAGGACGTCGCGCGTCGTCTCGTCGAACTCGTGCGGCACGCGCACGACCACCTCGAGCTCGCCGATGCGCCGCACGGGATCGGCGACCATCCTCTTCTCGACGACGACCTCGGTCCCCGCGAGGTCCCAGTCGTGTTGCCGGGCGACGATGCCCATCGTCGTCACGATGCACGTTCCGAGCGCCGTGGCGACGAGGTCGGTCGGCGAGAAGCTCTCGCCCTTGCCCTGGTTGTCGATGGGGGCGTCGGTCGTGAGCTCGCGCGCCGACGGACCGTGGACGGCCGTGCAGTGCAGCTCGCCCTCGTAGCGGATCTTGATCTGGACCATTGCCGAGAGGGTATCCGGCCGCTCTCGCGCGCGCCTCCGAGCGAGTACATTGTCGGCCATGAAACCCCTGCAGGACCGCGTGGCCTTCGTGACCGGGGCCTCCGCGGGCATCGGCGCGGCGACGGCCCGCGCGCTCTCGGCCGCCGGCGCGCGGGTCGTGCTCGCGGCGCGCCGCAAGGAGCGCCTGGACGCGCTCGCCGCCGAGCTCGAGGGCGCGAGCGCCGTGCAGCTCGACGTGACCGACCACGAGGCGGTCGCGCGGGCGCTCGAGCCCTTCGACGTCGACCTCCTCGTCGCGGGCGCCGGGCTCGCCCTCGGCACCGAGCCGCTCCAGGCCGGGAACCCCGCGGACTGGTCGCACGTCGTCGACGTGAACGTCAAGGGCGTGCTGTACGCGGTGCGCGCCGCGCTCCCGCGCATGATCGAGCGCGGCCGCGGGGACGTCGTCTTCCTGGGCAGCGTCGCCGGCCGCCAGGTGTACCCGGGCGGAGCCGTGTACAACGCGACCAAGTACGCGCTGCAGGGCCTCTACCAGGCGCTGCGCCTGGACGCCGCCGGGACCGGCGTGCGCCTGACGACGGTCGACCCGGCGATGGTCGAGACGGACTTCAGCCTCGTCCGCTTCCGCGGCGACGTCCAGCGCGCCCGGGCCGTCTACCGCGGGATGACGCCGCTGTCACCCGCCGACGTGGCGGACGCCGTGGTCTGGGCCGTCACCCGCCCCCCGCACGTCAACGTGGGCGAGATCGTCCTCTGGCCCACCGATCAGGCCAGCACCACCGTCGTCCGGCGCGACACGGAGCGGGTAGACTAGCGCGCCCTTTTCTTGGCAGAGAGAACGATGAGCCGAGGTGACGAGGAACTGGATCGGGAGATCGACGCCGCGCTCGAGGGCGTCGATCTGCAGGAGATCGGCGGCCCGAGCCGGCCGAGCGCCGAAAAGCGGACGAGCGGCGGCGACCGGCTGTACGTCGGCGTCGTCGAGGGCCTCAGCGGCGACGACGTGATCGTCGAGCTCGGCCCGCGCATGCAGGGTGTCGCCTCGCTGCAGGAGTTCGACGAGCCCCCGCAGGTCGGCGATCGCTTCCAGTTCATGCTGCGCGGTCGCGAGGACGAGCTCTGGATCCTCTCGCGGCGCGACGCGGTGGCGCTGGCGACCTGGGATGAGCTCGAGGTCGGCTCGCAGGTCAAGGCGCGCGTCAGCGGCCAGAACAAGGGCGGGCTCGAGCTCAAGATCGGCGGGCACGACGCGTTCATGCCGGCGAGCCAGGCGGCGCTCGAGCGCGTCGAGGACCTGTCCGGCATGATCGGGCAGACGCTCGTCTGCCAGGTGATGGAGATCGACCGCCAGCGCAGGCGCGTCGTCCTGACGCGCCGCGCGGTCCTCGAACAGGAGCGCCGCGCCGCCCTCGAGGAGTCGGTCGGCAAGCTCCACGCGGGGCTCGTCCTGCGCGGCAAGGTCACGCGCATCGAGTCGTTCGGCGCGTTCGTGGACATGGGCGGCGGGCTCGAGGGGCTCGTGCACCTCTCCAACCTCTCGCGGCGGCGCGTCGAGCGCGCGGGCGACGTCGTGCAGGTCGGCCAGGAGGTGCAGGTCCAGGTGCTCGAGATCAAGGAGGGCGGCAAGCGCGTCGGCCTCTCCATGAAGGCGCTCGAGCCCGACCCGTGGGACGACGTCGATCTGCGCTACGCGGTCGACTCGATCGTGCAGGGCAAGGTGACGCGCCTCTTGGAGTTCGGCGCCTTCGTCGAGCTCGAGCCGGGGCTCGAGGGGCTGCTGCACGTCTCGCAGATGTCGGCGGCGCGCCTGCGCCGGCCGTCGGAAGCGGTCAAGCCCGGAGAAGAGCTCAGCGTGCGCATCCAGGCGATCGACCCCTCGGCCCGCCGCCTCTCGCTCTCGCGACTCGACGCGCGCGGAGCCGTCATCGGCTCAGAGGACGCTATCGACGAGGGCGAGCTGAGCCGCGTCCTCGACTCCTCGCCCGCGGCGCCCTTGGGCACGAACCTCGGCGCGCTGTTCAAGAAAGCGCTGGAGGAGCGGCAGGGAAGCGGCGGAGCGTAGACGGTCACGGCCAGGTGACGAGCACCCGCGCGAGGTCCGTCCGGCCCTCGAAGCGCGGGCCCGGTCCGCCCCCGACGCCGAGGCGCCCGGGGGCGGCGGCCTGCACCGCCGACTGGCGCACGCGCACTCGAAGCGTGCGCTCCAGCGGGTCGACGTAGTCCGCGGGATGCTCCAGGTCCTCGAGCGTCACGCTCTGGTCGCGCCTGCCGAGCGCGCGCTCGTCGAGCGAGCGCCAGCTCGCGCTCGGCCGGTGCCAGAGCTCGATCCGCTGCCGGGCGCCGGGCACGCTCGCGTGGCTCTCGAGGACCACGTCGATCCGCGCGGGCACGCCACGGTTCAGCGCGAACGTCGCCACCCAGGCGGCGGCGACCTCCGGCCGCCCGCCCGCGCGCTCGCCCGTGAGGGCCAGGTACCGCTCGTCGCTGCGCTCGAGCTCCGCGAGGCCGCCGGCTGCGAGAGCGCCGCGCTCGACCTCGACCGCGCTCGGCTCGACGAGGTCGACCCGCGGCCGGATGCGCCGCAGCCGGCCGCCGTAGTAGTCGGTCAGGTAGAGCCACCCGTCCGGCCCGACCTGCATGTCCGTCACGACGCCGAAGCCCTGGCCGAAGCGCGCGAGGTCGCGCTCGGCCGGCGAGTCGGCGACGCCGTCCGCCAGCGGCCCGCCGAGGACGAGCCCGGTGCGCGCGGCCTCGAGCTCGAGCCGGTACAGCTGGAAGTTGTTGAAGTCGGCCAGGAGGAGGTCGCCCTGCAGGTCCTCGGGGAAGCGCTTCGAGCCGAGGAAGCACACCGCCGTCAGCCCGATGCACTCCGCCCAGCTCAGCTCGGGGTCGCGGTAGAAGGCGCCGGGAAGGAACACGAGGTCGCCCGCGTCGAACGCCGTGTCGCCGTTCTCGGAGTAGGTCGCGTCGCGCGCGTCGGGGCCCATGATCTTGAGCCAGCCGCCGTTCATGCCCGCTCCCGCGCGGTTGAGCTCGTCATAGCTCGTCGATCCGTTGTCCCCGAACCACAGCGCGCCCGTCAGCGGGTCGAAGTCCATCCCGAGCGAGTTGCGGAAGCCGACGACGAACCACGGGCGCAGCGCCGGATCGAGCTCTGCCGCGAAAGGGTTGTCGGACGGGATCCCTCCGTCCGGCCGGATGCGGAAGATCCCGCCGGCGCGCGCGGAGCCCGCGCTCGCCGTGTTCTGCTCGACGCGCGGGTTCGCGAACCGCCCGCGGTGCTTGTCTCCCACTTGCCCGTAGAGCATCCCGTCGGGGCCGAAGCGCAGGAGGCCCGAGTCGTGGTCGGGCGGATTGGCCTGCGCCGGGTCGAAGGGGACCTCGAGCAGCGGGCCGCGCGGGTCGACGAGCGCCGCGCCGTCGAACGTGTAGCGCACGAGCCGGTTCCCGCCCCACCCCCCGCCGTCGCCCCCGCCCGCGCTCGCGCCGTAGTAGAGGAAGACGTGACCGCTCGCGGCGAAGTCGGGGGCGCGCACGATCCCTAGCCCGCCCTGCGCGGCGACCGCGAGATCGAGCACCGCCCCCGTGACCACCCCGCCCTGGACGCGCACGACGCGCCCCGTGTCGTTCTCGACGACGAGCAGGTCTGCTTCGCCGAGGAACGTGAAGCAGGTCGGACGCGCGAGGCCCGTCGCGACCGTCTCGGCGAGGAGCCGCGCGTCCTCGAGCGTCTGGGCCGCCGCCGTGCCGCAGAGGCCCAGGACACCGAGCCCTCCTGCCAGCTTCGTTCCGCGTGCCATCGCCTTCCTCCTTCTCGACGTAGCGTCGAGTCGAGGAGGGTAGCATCCGCGAGCTCGGCGCCCAGCCGCGGCGTCTACGCGATCTCCGGAATCAGGACGAGCATCGGGAACGGCGGGAAGTCGTGCAGCCGAGCGATCGCCCGCCCCACGAGCAGCACCTCTCCGTCCCGGTACTCGAGCGCGGGGCGCACGTCCGCCCGCACCCCCTGGCACCCGTCGCTGCGCACGGTGACGTCCAGACCCGCGCCGTGCAGCGCTTCCTCGACGGCCGTCGAGGCGAAGGTCCCGAGCTCGAGCATCGCGTCCTTGGTCGTGCTGTCCAGCGAGTCGAGCGCGCGCTTCGACGCCACGGCGTCGTCGGGGAACATCATCAGGTACGAGGCGAGCGCGATCGCGTCGGGCAGCGGCACGAGCACGCAGCCCTGCTTGCGGCCCGCCGGGCCCTCGAATCCGAGCTTGAACGAGACGTGGACCTGCGCCTGGCCCGCCGGGCGCGCCGTCGCGCGCTCGACCTCGACCGACTGGATCTCGATGGGTCGGTCGATGATCGCCGCGAGGTCGGTCGTGATGCGCTCGACGATCGCCTCGACGAGCTGGACGTCGGAATCGCTGGAGACGGCTTCGGTCAAGAGGGGAACGCTCCGCGGGCCCCTTCGGCGCACGGCCCGGCCGCGCTTGAAGGAGAGCGGCCCCTTACGGGCGCCGAACGCTCGTCGCGAGGCGTCGCCCCACCTCGTCCAGCGCGCCGGAGGGCGCGTCGCTCTCGAGGCGCGGGAAGAGGACGCGCTCCTCCCACCGGATGTGAGCGTGGAGCAGGGACGAGAAGGCAACGAGGCAGCGCTCGTCCCGCCGCCCCTCGAGCAGATCCGCGCAGAGCCGGCGCAGCTCGGCGTGGTCGCTCGCGAGCCGCTCGGCCTCGCCCGCCTCCATCAGCGGTGCGAGCCACTCCTCCTCCTCCCGGAAGTGGATCTCGAGGACTTCCGTCCAGGCGCGGCGCAAGAGCGCCAAGGGATCGCGCGGCGCGCGCGCGTGGCCGCGGGCCGCCCAGCGCAGCGCACGGGCCAGGACCAGAGCGTGGTGGTGGTCGCGGGAGAGGGGCTCGAGGCGTGGGTCGCGCTTCATCGCCGCTCGAGCTCGGGCCCTCTCGCTCGGGCTAGTAGCTCTCGTCCGCCGTCGGGAACTCCGCGCCCTTGACGTCCCCCACGTAGCGCCGGAAGGCGTCGGTCATCGCCTCGCCCAGCACGGCGTAGCGGCGCACGAAGCGCGGCTTGAAGCGCGTGTAGATGCCGAGCATGTCGTGCGTCACGAGCACCTGGCCGTCGCACCCCGGCCCGGCGCCGATGCCCACCACGGGCACCTTCACCGACGCCGAGACCTCGGTCGCGAGCTCGGCGGGGATCTTCTCGAGCACGATCCCGAAGACGCCCGCCTGCTCGAGGGCCAGCGCGTCGCGGCGCACCTCGTCGGCCTCCTCGTCGGTCGTCGCGCGCACCTGGTACGTGCCGAACTTGTGGATCGACTGGGGCGTGAGGCCCAGATGGCCCATCACCGGGATCCCGGCGTCGACGATGCGCCGCACGGTCTCGCAGATGAACTTGCCGCCTTCGAGCTTGACCGCCTCGACGCCCGCTTCCTTGACCATGCGGCCCGAGTTGCGCAGCGCCTCGTCGCTGTTGACCTGGTACGACATGAACGGCAGGTCGCCCACGACGAGCGCGCGCTCGACGGCGCGGCTGACGAGGCGCGCGTGGTACAGCATCTCGTCCATCGTCACGGTGACCGTCGTGTGCAGCCCCTTGACGACCATCGAGAGCGAGTCCCCGACGAGGATGAGGTCCATCCCGGCCTGGTCCAGGAGCTCGGCCATCAGGTAGTCGTAAGCGGTCAGCGCGGCGATCTTCTCGCCGCGCTGCTTCATGCGCAGGAGGCTCTTGGTCGTGACCTTGCGCTTGCTCTGGTGCCGATTCTCGCCCGGCTCGCCGCTCTTCATCGAGGCTCAATGTAGCCCGTGCGTGGGCGCCCTGCGAGCCGCCGATCCGCGGAGCAGGGCGAGGGCGCTCCGGGCGCCGTCGATGGCGGCGCTCGTGATGCCCCCCGCGTAGCCGGCGCCCTCCCCGACCGGGAACAGGTTGGCGAAGCCGCGCGCCCGGCGCCGCTCGTCGCGCGGGATGCGCACAGGTCCCGAGCTGCGCGACTCGATCCCGACGAAGAGCCCCTGCGGGCCGGCGAAGCCCGGGATCCGCCGCTCGAACGCCGAAAGCGCGGCGCGCAGCGCCGCGGTCACGCGGCCGGGAAGGAGCTTGTCGAGCCGCGCCGGCCGCGCGCCGAAGATGTAGCTCGAGGCCAGATCGCCGCCGCTCTCGCGGCCGGCGAGGAAGTCGGCGACGCGCTGCGCGGGCGCGGTGTAGTCGCCGCCGCCGGCCTCGAAGAAGCGCGCCTCGAGCTCGCGCTGGAGCTCGACGCCCGCGAACGGGCTTGAACCGCGGGCGGCGAAGTCGTCGGGCCCGAGCGTCGTCACGAGCGCGGCGTTGGCCCAGCGCGAGGAGTGCCTCGAGTTGCTCATGCCGTTCGTGCAGAGGGCGCCGGGCTCGTTCACGCTGGCGACGATGCGGCCGCCGGGGCACATGCAGAAGGAGTGCGCGGCGGCGTGCCCGGCCCCGGCGCGGTGCGCCAGGCTGTAGGCGGCGGCGCCCAGCACCTGCGCCTCGGGGCCCGTCCCGTAGCAGGCCCGCGTGACGAGCTCCTGGGGGTGCTCGACGCGCGAGCCGAGCTGGAACGGCTTCGCCTCGAAGGGCACGCCCTGGGCAGCGAGCGCGCGCCACGTGTCGCGCGCGCTGTGGCCGGTCGCGAGCACGAGCGCGTCGCACGCGATCTCGCCGCGCGACGTGCGCAGCGCCCGCACGCGCGCCGGCGGCCCCGCCTCGAGCACCAGGCCCTCGAGCCGCGTCTCCCACAGGAACTCGACGCCGAGCTCCTCGAGCCGCGCGCGCAGCCGCGGCAGCAAGCGATGCAGGCGGTCGGTCCCGATGTGCGCGCGGCCGTCGAACAGGATCTCGGGCGGCGCGCCGCACGCGACGAGCTCCTCGAGGATCGGCACCTCGAGCGGGTCGTCGACGCGCGTGTAGAGCTTCCCGTCGGAGTACGTGCCGGCGCCGCCCTCGCCGAAGAGCAGGTTCGTCTCCGGGTCCGGCTCGCGCCGGCGGTGGAAGCGCACGACCCGCCGCCCGCGCTCCTCGAGGCGCGCGCCGCGCTCGAGCACCTGCACGCGCGCCCCGGCGCCGGCGAGCACGCGCGCCGCGAAGACCCCCGCCGGCCCGGAGCCCACGACGGCCACGCGCGCCCCGCGCAGCGCCGGATCGACCTCGGTCGCGTCGAGCGAGGCGGGCGGCGCGACCGGCCGCAGGCGGCCCGAGCGCTCGGCGCGCCGCATCGCCGGCGTCGGCCGCCCGGCGAGCGCGACGTCGACGTGGCACACGAAGCGCAGCCCCCCGCGCTCGCGCCGCGCGTCGAGCGCGCGCCGCGCGATGCGCACGCCCAGGACGTCGCCGCGCTCGAGGCCCAGCCGCTCGAGAGCGCGCGCGTGGAGCTGCGCGTCGGGCTCGTCGAGGGCTTGCTCGACGCCCAGGAGGCGCCAGGTCTGCATGCCCCCAAGGAAAGCAGGAAGGCGGAAGGAATGGACAAGGGAAAAGGCAGCGGCGGCTTCCAGTGCCCGGCCCACACGCGCCCACACGCGCCCCGAGGGAGCAGGTTCGCAAGGGGGGGGGGGCGCCGCCACCGGGGGGAGTGTATTATTTGTTTACTTACAGGCCATACGGTGT
>Ga0302046_10000273_pt1 | contig 54555 bp, 45 predicted proteins | sample RVTome_11_FD_200261 | JGI IMG/M metagenome (GOLD analysis project Ga0302046, IMG submission 200261) | Soil microbial communities from uranium-contaminated site in the Upper Colorado River Basin, Wyoming, United States - RVT147D111 (version 2) ...
GCACGAGGCGGCTCGGGTCCTCGGCCAGGTAGCCGGCCTCGTGCAGGTACCCGAAGAAGCCCCGCACGCTGGTGCGCAGCGAGTTCACGGTGCCCGCCCGCTTGGGCCGCCCGTCCGCCTGCGTGATCGCCACCGGCGAGGCGAGGAAGCGGGCCAGGGCCTCGTGGCCGATCGCCGCGACGTCCCCGCTCGGGCCCTCCTGGGCCGCCCAGCGCGCGAGCAGGTCGAGGTGGCGCTGGTACTGCGCGATCGTGTGCTTGGAGCGCCCGTCGGCGCGGAGCTGGACCAGGAAGCGCTCGCGCGCGGTGTCGAGGTCAGGGATCCTCTTGGGCCCGGGGCCGCTGGCATGGGCGGCCATCACTGGCCTCCCCGGGCACGCGCCCTGATCGAGAGCGTCCCGGTTCCTCGCGCGATGTCGACGGCCTCAAGGGCCGGGTGCACGGCCGGAGGCGCGCACGCCCCGGAGATCTGGGTCGACGCCAGCGAGCTGTAGTCGTTGCCCCGGCTGGTCGCGAAGTCCGCGCAGGCGAGGACGACGACGCGCTCCCGTTCCCGGGGGACGAGCGTCGTGGCCAGGGGTCCGACCGAGGTCACGAGCTCGCCGGGCTCGAAGCGTAGGTCGGCCGCGAGCAGGTGGACCGCGAGCGACGAGCCGATCGAATCCAGGACGCTCAGCAGGTCCATCGCCCCGAGCTGGCGTCCTCCCTCGTCGAGGATCCGCGCGCTCGTGCGGACGTGGGTCTCGACCTCCCCGTCGAGCCCGAGCGCCCCGCTCGCCCACGCGAGCAGAACGCCGATGTCGGGTGTCGCGACCAGCGCGAGCAGGGGGTCCCAGAGCGGCGGCGAGGGCCGCTCCAGGACGAGATCGGCGGCCACCTCGCCCGCCCCGCCGTCGAGCCGCAGCTCGCCCGAGGCGCGCAGCTCGGAGCCGCTCACGGCGCCGGTGATCCGGTAGGCGAGCGTCCGCGCGGGCATGGGTCCGATGCTTGCTCGACGCCCGGGGGGACAGCCAGTCGAATCGAGGCAATTGCTAAGCCCCCCGCACCTCGGGCGAAGGGCGGACGACTGGGGCAGTGCCGCGGCCGGCCCCCAAGGCGTACGGCCAAGCTTTACAAATATGGCACATAGATTAGCAGGCCTAAGCGAACGCGAATCAGGTGGCGAGGGGCCACACGACCCGGGCGCCGTCGCCGAAGGAGGATATCACCCGAGGAAGGTGGGCGGTGCAGCCGTTCAATCGCCGTTCAATCCTACCGGGCAGTCGCGCGAAGTTGTTGCACAACATTGAGTTGCACCTACCCAAGCTCGAAGCTTGCGAGGAGTTCCGCGAAGTGTTCTCCTGAAACCGCGGATACTCCACCGGCAGTGGAGTCCCCCGATTCAAGGCAGAGCAGAAACATGAACTACGAGAACCGCTTCTTCGACTCACCCAGGCCGGACCTTGGACAATCGCCGGACGCAAGAACATCATCCTCCGATTGGTCGCAGAGGCAGTTCGGGACGGTCCCCGGACAACAAGTCGTCCAGAGCATACTCGAGCGCCCCGACTGGACCGATCCTGTCCCCTTGATCAGGGTTGTACCCAAACGCGTCGGCGAGTCGCTCGCTGCAGAACCGGCAAGCACAGGGCGGCCGTTCCCACTCGTATTCGGTCTTCTCCTTTGCGGGCCCGACGCTGAAGAGCTGCGGTCGTACTTCTGCCAGCGCGGACCCTGGCTGGACGATGAGCTCGGGGTTCTCGTTCACCTCGCGGTCATCGGGAATCCAAGACACTCCTCGAGGCCCTTCCGCCTGTTCTTGAAGGAGTTCGGCTTCAACGAGGCGAGCCTGGAGCGAGAGTGGATAGCCCTCGCACGCGACTATGATTCCGCCGAGGTCACGATCAGGTTTGAGGAGAAAGTAGCTGCCACGTCCAGGAACCTATCGCGAGCGGACCTGCCGTGCCTCGTCGTCTTCGTACCGAAGAGCTCTTCACCGGCTGGCATCATCCGGTTTAGGACTGGCGCAAAGCCATCCGCGGTGGATGCAGGGCGTATGCACGACATTGTCCTGGCCGAGTTCTCAGCGGCGCGGATTCGCGGGATCGCCGAAGACCTGAAGGAAAGGAGGTGGTCGGTGCTGCGTAAGGCCATCGAGCGTCACTGCTCCCACGTCAACGACCTGTTGCAAGTGAGATCGGGCCGGCGCCGGGGACGGCCGAAAGCGCATGACCCGGAGCAGGACGAGCGCCTCGTCGAGGACTGGAAGACATCGGGGCAGCGGAAGCAGGAGTTCGAGCAGGCTCGGGGGCTCGATGAGGGGGCTGTCGCCGCGGCCCAGAACCGCATCAAGGCCAGCGAGAGACGCCGAGCGCGGCCGTAGTCAAGGGGCGACATTAGTCCCGATCGTTCGGCGCGGCGCGTGCAACCCCGTGCACGATAGAGTGTTGCGCGTGCCGCGAAAACCCCAAGATCGGGACTAATAGCCGCCGAATTAGTCCCTCCCAAACGGCCTGGATCATTCGCGTCATGCACGCGAGCAAGCGAATCCAGGAGCTGGCGGCCGACGCGAAGGGCGCAGCGCGGCTGATCGGCGTTTCCGAGCGCCTGTGGCGGAGGCTGCACGCTGAGGGGAAGGTGCCGCGGCCAATCCGACTGGGGAAGCGGGTCCTCTGGTCGGTCGCCGAGCTAGAGCGTTGGCTCGCCGCCGGCGGCCCTGACCGCGAGCGCTGGGAGCGCCGCGAGGAAGTGTGCGGGAGCGGGGAGGGGTGCGATGGCTGACATCCGCGACGTCTTCCGCGACCTCGAGCCGGAGCTTCCGGAACTCCTCGAGCCCGTGCGGCTGGGCCTCGCGCCCTCGATGTTGCTCCTGTTCACGGCCGACGGCGACCCGGCGAAACTGCACTTCGTCCCCGACCCGACGGTCAAGGCCCACGTGCCGTGCCCCGGAGCTCGGTGCCCGGTCTGCTACGTCGGCGACCCTCCCGTTCGGGTTCACCTCCTTCCAGTCGTGAACGTGAGGACGCGGGCCGTGGAAGTCCTGCGCGTTCCGCACCGGCGCGGGCCGGGCACTCTGGCGACGCTGCTACTTCCCCACTTCGACGACGAGGATCTCCAGGACAAGCTGTTCGTCGTGACCCGAGACGGCGCTCGACACGGCGTCGAGGTGCAGCCGCTCGGCGAGCGGGCGGACAGATGCACTGCGGCCATCGAGGGATTCCGCAAGGCTCGAGAAGAGGGTCTCAGCCTGCTGGTCGCCTTCCCGGAGTACTCGGCTGCGGAGCTTGGTGAGGTTCCGGAGATTCGGAGGATGCTGGATGCGGTGGGGGGTTGGGATCCGCCGGAGAACGGCAGCGGTGCGTAATCAGCGCGGCCAAGTCATCACCGAATGCGAGCTCGACGCCTTTCGGATGGAGCACCTTTCACCGCCGGCGATGCTCACAGCGATCGAACGCGACGTGCGGATTCTCTTTCGACTTCCCGTCGGGGTCGGCAAGACCTACGCGGCCGTCGATCTCCTCCTTTGTCCGGCAGTATTTGAGCGCTTCGATCTCGTGATCTACGCCGCGCCCGCGTGGAACATCCTGAAGGAGGTCGTCGCCCGCATCGAGAATGCCGGCTTCGAAGGGTACAAGATCCTCGAACGCCGCCCGAAGGAGCGATGTGGTGACCTCGACGCGGAGTGGCGACAGTTCGAGGAGCGAAGCTGCTCGACGCTCGCGAAGAGACGACTTTGCCTGGCCTCGTGCCCGAAAAGCTCGTCCTGCCCCTGGCCAGGTCAACTCAAGGATATCGAGGGTCTGCGCCTCGTGCTGATGACGGAGCAGCGGTTGGGGCTCCTTCGAGCGATCGTCCCGCTCCTCCAGTCGCGCACCGGAGGTCGCCGCGTCCTCGTCATCCTCGACGAGGCCCGGGTGCTGGACGCGTCCTTCGAGGTTCAGCTTGCCCGTGACGAGTTGGAGAGGTTTGGCAGCGTCCTCAAACGGACGCGATGCCACCAGCCTGGGTGGCTAGCCACGAGAACCGCGTGGCTTCGAGAGCTCCACGACCTGCTGGGTGCGGACGAGCGGACGTTCCGAGAGCGGAGCTTCCACTTCAAGAACGAACTCCACGGGTTTGCGTACTGGATCCAGGCCCTGGGTTGGCATCGGCACGGACCCGAGTTCCGTTACGCGGGCTACGACCTCTCCCTTCTCGCCTACTCCCGCGCCGAGGAGCGGTGGTTCGCGGACGATTCGCTTTGCTTCATCGGGCGACCCTACCTGCAATGTCACCTGGCGCTGTTGTCGGCGCACGTGACGGCGGCCTATGCGGGACATCGCCTTGGAACGGGGCCCACTGCTTCTCCCTTTGAGGGAATCCGGTTCCTGCACTCGGGCAGTCGTGTTTTCAATGTGCGCAACAGCAACGGGGCTGCGCGGCATTTCAGACGGAATCATCGTCAGGTTCTCGACACCTTCGCATCCCTGATCATGCGCAACGTCGTCGACGGCCGCTCAACCCTGCTCATCAGCCGGAAAAAGTTCAAGCCGCTCTGTGCCGACTATCTTCAGCGCAGGCTCGCGGGCTGGGGCCTCGATGTCGAGATCGTGGTCGATGGCTACGACCGCCTACCTCTTGAGCCCGACCCGCGCACCATCCCGCTCATCCACTACGGCATTATCGGGGTCAACGACTTCACGAAGTACTCGTGCGCCTACAGCGTCAACAGCTACTACGTGAGCTCCAAGGACCTGAACGCGGCTGTTCAGGAGTTCGAGCCGCGGCACTTCCGCGTGCGGTTGGAGGTCGTGCGCGGCCCGGACCGGATGCGGCGCGTCAAGCTGGCCGACACGCTGGTCAGCGACGAGGACCGCATGTGGCTGGGAAGCGTGTACCTGCGCAAGCTCGAGGTCGACCCGGTGATCCAGGCGGTGGGGAGGGTGCGGTTCCTGACCGAGCCCCGCGAGGTCGTGTTCTTCCAGATGAACGACCTGCAGACTGAGATCGGACAGGTGCGGGAGGTGCGCTCGCTCCGGGCGCTCGAGCAAGCCCTCCACATCCCGTCGGCGCGCGACATCGACGATGCCCTCGCCGGTCGCCAGGCGCGCAGGCTGATGAACGAAGGGTTCACAGCTCAGCAGGCCGCGGAGGCGCTGGGGGTCTCCCGGCGGACCCTGTTTCGCCGGCTAGAGGCATTCGAGAGTGCCAAATTCCCCTTAAGAAACTCTATAGCGGATTTTGGCACTCCTCCGGCCCTGCCAGCGTCACCCGGAGGGGGCGAGTGAAGCTCCTGGGCCGCTGGGCCGAGGTACTGGAAGCCGCCCAGGCGCGGGCAGAGCGGCGCCTTCTCGTCGTGAGGCCGGATCTCTCCCGCGCGGCGAGCGAGGTGCGAGTCGTCACCACCACCGAAGGGGCCGCGGAGCTTGCTCGGGAAGTCCGAACGGCGGCCTTGTCGGCGCTCGCGTTCGCGTTCGCATCCACCGGCGACCTGCGATTCCAAAAGCCCCGCGCCGCTGCCGTGGCCGCGTGGGCGACGGACGGGACGATCTTCGCCGCTGTGCTCGACCTTGGCGCGGACGGCGTCCCTGCGGCTCTGGAGGCCATCCTGGGCGCACGGGTGCCCCTCGTCTTCCACGACTGCAAGCCCGCGCTCTTTGCACTCTGGGCGCTCGGCCTCGACCCTGTCGTGCCTTCTCTCTACGACACGCGCCTCGCCGGCGCGTGCCTGCACCTCGGAGTCCATCATCCGCGGCGGTTAGGCTGTCCGCCGGAACAGCCGGCGTCGGAAGCCGTCCGTCAGCGGGAAGCGCTTGAGGCCGAGCGGCGGGGTCTGCTCTCGCTCGAGGGTCAGTGCGCGCACTACGGCGTCGCCCTTCCGATCCCGCCCAGGGCGACCGGGACGATTCCCCGCGTCGAAGCGCGGACGCTCGCCGCCCGGGCGATCTGGGTGGTGCACGTCTACGTCGCCCAGCAGCAGGACCTCGTCCGCCGTGGACTCCATGGGCATCTCTACGCGATCGAGTTCCCCTTCGCCGTCGCCAACGCTCGCATGGAGTGGCGCGGCGTGCACGTAGACACCACGCGTTTGGAGCGGCTGCGCGCCGCCAGCGACCGCGCCGCCCGGCACTTCGCGACCAAGCTGCGGAGCTTCGGCGTCAACCCGCCCGGCAGCCCCGAGGCCCTACGTCGCGTCGTCCGCCTCAACCTCGGCCCTCTGGAGGATGACGCTCTGCGCCGGGCCGAAGGAGATCATCCGGCGATCCGTGCCTTTCGGCTCCACCGTCGGTACTCCCGACTCGCTCGCCAGCGTTGGCCTGTCGGGCCCGACGGTCGCGTCCACGCCGAGCACCGTCAGCTCGCGGCGGCGACAGGTCGGAATGGGTGCCGAAACCCGAACGTCGTCGGGGTCGGGCGGGTCCTTCGGCCGGTGGTCACTGCCCCTCCTGGCCGGGCCCTCGTCGAGCTCGACTACGCGCAGATCGAGGTCGGCGTCGCAGCGGCCGAGCACGGGGATCGCGAACTCATCGCCGCCTACAACGAGGGCGACGCGTACGCGACCGCCGCCCAGCGCTTCTACGCGGAGGAGCTGAGCGAAGCGGATCGGAGCATGGCCCCGTTGGAGTTCCGGAAGCGACACGCCGAGCTACGCGAGGCCATGAAGCCCTTCGTGCTGGCCCTCCTCTACGGAGGTGGGGCCGAGACGGTCGCGGCTCAGTTTGGGATCTCCGAGGCCGAGGCCTCGCGGCGCATCGAGCGGTTCCTCGGCCTCTTCCCGCGGCTCTCGCTGGGCCTGCTCGAGGACGAGGAGTACGGGCTCGCTCGCGGCTACGCCTCCGTGGTGACGGGCCTGCGGCGAGACGTCCTTTCCTCAGCGCCGGAGGGCTGGACGCGGAACTGGCTACGCAACACCCCCGTGCAGGGCGGGGCCACTGTGGTGTTCAAGAAGGTCGTCATCGAGCTCGACCGCGCGTTCCTCGGCGCCGACTGCTGGCTCGTTCTGCCGATCCACGACGCCGTGCTGATCGAGTGCCCCGCGAACGAGATAGATGCCGTCGCCGAGCGAGCCAGAGCGATCATGGAAGACGCACTCCGGGCCTTCTACCCGGTCCTCGAGCCCCGAGTCGAGGTCAACAAGGCCCACCCCGAGTGCTGGAACAAGGACGGACACGCGGACAGCCTCGAGCGGTTCCTCGACGACCCCGACTTCTCCTTCGGTGGCTCGATGCGACGGGGCTGCGATGGGTGAGTCCATCAAGGTCATGATCGTGACCTTCACCTCCGCGGCCGTGCACGAGCTGGCGCGCGGTCTCGTCGGCTGGGTCTCGATCCAGATCGGGCTACTCTTGGTCGATGGCATCGCTGTGCGGCGGAGCCAGAATGGCCGGCTGTACCTCGCGTTCCCGTCGCCGACCGATCGTCGTGGTCGGCGTCGCGAGGTCGTGCGGCCCCTGGACACTCACGCCCGGCGTGTGATCGAAGCCGCGGTACTGAACGCCCTGGAAGCACAGGGGGAGCCCCGGTGATCCGACCGCCGGAATCCGGATGTCCCGCGCGTACGAGTGGCGCGAGTTCCAGGGGCCCTCAGGCTCGCGGCGCAGAGCCGACGGTCGGCGCAGTGGCCCACCTTCGGCCCGATGCCGGCCGAGCGGGCGGGTGCGCCGCCTGGTCGCACATCGCCCCTTTCCGCCCCTTCGATCGCTACGCGTGGGGAGCTTGGATTGACCTTGTCGTGCAACCATCGGGCGGGTTCCGTCGGCATCGCGGTTCCTGGGGGGCAGTTCTCGGAATCCACCTTGCCAGGTCGGCGGGACCCGAGGCTGAGTCCAGTAGCAGTCAGTTCGCTGATGAGCTGGAGGTGCGCCGGTGACCCTCGACGACCGGCTCGCCCAGCTCGTCCGCGACGCGCTCGAACCGATGCTAGCGGAACGACTGGATCACCTCGAAGAGCGCCTCGTCGAGAGGCTGGCGGGCGTCGTTCAGGGCGCGTCGGCACCGGCGAGCTCCCCCCCTCGGTTGCTCACGCTCTCGCAGGTGGCAGACCACCTTCAGGTCTCTGCGCGAACCGTTCAGCGCATGGTCGCGAGGGGGGAGTTTCCGCCCCCGATCCAGGTCAGCGCCGGAAGTGCGCGGTGGTACCCGAGCGATGTCGATGCCTTGCTCGAAACCCGGGGGCGACGATGAGCCGGGGCCAGGGACGAGGCCGCATTCGTCGCGAGCGCCTAAATGGCCGGTGGGTGTACGTCGGGGACTGGACCGACGAGACGGGCAAGCGCCGGCGGAAGGTGCTCGGGCAGGACCGCGATACCGCCCAGCGGATCCTTGTCGAGGAGGTCCGCAAGCGCGACCGCGCGAAGGCGGGGCTTTCCTCGGAGCTGGGACAGGACACGCTCATCGTCCACCTGGCGTCGGAGTACGTGGCCGAGCTGGCCACGCGCACAACGACGAAGCACGTCCGGCTCGTCGAGCGCCAGCTCGCGAAGCTGCCCGGGATCCTTCACGCGCGTGAGGTGCGGGACCTCAAGCCCGAGGCGTACGAGCGCTACCGCCAGCGCCAGATCCGGCAAGGCCTGGCGCCGGCCACGATCAACAGCGGGCTCGTCGCGTTGAACGGGCTGTTGCGCTGGGCGGTCGGCACGCGGCGGATCGCGGAAAACCCGCTCGAGTGCCTGCGCGTGCTCCCTACAGGCCGCGCGCACCAGAAACGACCGCGGCGCGCGCTCACCGAGCCGGAGACCGAAGCTTTCCTGCGGGCCGCCTACGCGGCCGACGAGGCCGCCGCGGACCGTACGGCCGCCGTCCGGACCATCGATGGGGGGACGCGCGGAGCCGCGTACGCGGCGCGAGAGCGGCCCGTGCGCGTGCCCCTGGGACCGCTCTTCTGGTTCCTGCTGGAGACCGGGGCGCGGTGGGGCGAGGCACGCCAGGTCACCTGGGCCGACGTGGACCTCGCGCGGGGCCGCGTGACTCTCAGGCCCGAGACGACGAAGAGCCGGCGCGGTCGCGTGCTGCCGCTGAAGCCCGCGCTGGTGGAGGAGCTACACGCCCTGCCGGCGACGCACCACCAGGTGCTGGGCCGCGCCCCGCGCAAGGTCGACCCGGTGTTCCTCACGCCGCGCGGCCAGCCCTGGCCGTCGGACACCGGGAACGTGCGCCGGTTGTTCCGGCCGATCCTGGAGGCCGCCGGGATCGAGCCCGTGAACGAGCGCGGCGAGCGCGTCGACATCCATGCGTTGCGGCACACGACGGCGACCCGGCTCGCGCGCGCGGGCTGGCCGATGGCGAAGCTCCAGCGGTTCATGGGGCACGCCGATCCGCGGACGACGCAGCGCTACTACGACCACCTCGAAGTGGACGACCTGGAGGTGGCGCTGGACCTGGTGCCGGACCTCGCGCCCGCTTCCCGGCGCGCGGCGCTCGAAGGGTGAGCGCCCAGTCGGGCGAGGCGGTCGGAAGCCACTCCTCCGCTTCCGCACGTAGCCACTGCCAGAAATGACGACCGTCTGCGCGCAACGCGAAGGTCGTCCATTCGGCGAAACCGGCCCTGACGCGGCCCCGGAGCCTTCCTCTGACTGAAGGTCGCGCGCCATTTCTGGCAGCAATCTGGCACTCGCCTCCGCCGCGCGCGCGCTCCCCGAGCGGCGCATCGACGCAAGTCCCGACTGACGCGGAGCTTGTGTTGGTGGAGACGAAGGGGCTCGAACCCTCGACCTTCGCGTTGCGAACGCGACGCTCTACCAGACTGAGCTACGTCCCCACGCCGATTTGCGGCAGGGGAGTGTAGTGCGCGCCGCCCGGCAGGGAAAGGGCGTCGGGGCCGCGAGCGGTCGCTTCCGATTAGGCTATCCGCGCATGCCCGCGCTCCTCCGGCAGTCCCTCCTCGTCCTCGCGGCGGCCCCCGCGGCCCCCGGCGCCCCCGCGGCCCCCGGCGCCCAGGACGCCGCCTGGCTCGACGTCACGCTGCCCTCCGGCTCGCACCTCGAGCTGGCGCGCGGCGAGGTCGTCGAGATCGTGCCGAGCACGCCGGCGCTCTCGTTCCAGGGCGGGACCCTGACGGCGGGCGGGCTGTCGGCGGTGATGGGCGCGCCCTGGCCGCCGAGCGTCGAGCTGGCGCGCGGCTCCGGCGAGAAGCGCGTCGGGGTCGAGCCGAGCTGGGGCCGGGAGCTGCTCTTCGATCTCGGCGAGGGCGGCTGGGGCTTCGTGCGGGTCCTGGCGCGCTGGCCCGAGCGGGTCGTGCTCGAGTACGTGCGCGCTCCGGCCGGGGCCGAGGTGGTGCGGCGCGACCCGCCCGAGCTGCGCGCCGAGGCCACGGCGAGCTCGGTGCTCCTCGAGTGGACCGCGGCCGATCCGGCGGGCGACCCGGCGGCGGGCCCCGAGTACCTGGTCGAGCGCATCGACCTCGGCGCCGAGCGGACGCCGGTCGTGCTCGCGCGCGTGCGCGGCTCGAGCTGGAGCGATCCCGACCCGCCGCGCGGCGCGCTGCTCGAGTACCGCGTGTCGCGCGCGGCCCCGGACGCCGCTCGGCCGGCGGGCGCGGGCAGCCGCGCGCGGGCCCTGTGGCGCGAGCGTCCCGGCGAGTGGCCGCTCGAGCTCTCCGCGGGGATGCAGGTCGACCTGCTCAGCGGCGCCGTCGACGGCGAGCGCGCGCACGTCGGCGTCGCGCGCGCGGGGCAGGGCATCGTGCAGCTCCTGCCGGTGGGCGAGACGCTCATCGGACCGGGCCTGCGCGGGCGGCCCGAGTGGGAGGTCGCCCCCGTCGAGGGCCACACCTACAGCCCGACGCCGCGCGGCATCCCGCTCGGCACCGAGCTCTCCTTCTTCCTGCCGGAGGGCGTCTACGTGCGCGCGGTCTTCGAGGCCGGCGCGGGCGAGGGCGCCCGGCTCGTGCGCCAGACCGACCTGCGCGGCGGCCGGCTCCTGCCGCGCGCGCCGGGGACGCCGGCGATCGAGTGGGGCGCCGCAGGCCTCGCGTTCTCGTTCGGGCTCCTCATCACGGACGTCGTTCAGAACGACGTGCGGCTGGTCGCGGAGCGCGAGCTGGCGTACAAGAGCGACGACTGGGAGGAGGTCGCCGTGCTCGATCCCGGCGTCCGCGCCTTTTGCGCCGCGCCGGCGCCCGAGCCCGAGCTCGCGCGCTTCCGCTTCCGCCACCGCCACCGCTCGGGCGTCGACTCGATCGCCGGTCCGGCGCTCGCCGTGATCCTCGGGGACCGCGAGTCGCCGGAGGTGACGAGCGCGCTCCTGCGCCAGGCCTTCGACGCGCTGCGCTCCGCGCGCTACGAGGACAAGCGCCTCGCGCGCGGCATCATCGAGGTGCTCGGCGAGGCGGCCTGGCCGCCGCTGATCGAGGCGCTGCGCGGCGAGGACCCGGTGCTGTCGTCCGCCGCGAGCGAGCTCTTGAGCTCGGCGACGCTCGACGGGGACGCGGTCTCCGTGCTGCGCGCGCGCGCCGCCCTCGGGGGCATCGACGCGCCCCCGCCCGAGGGCTGGCTCGCCCCCGATCCGAACCGCCGCGCGCTCGCGCTCCTGGCGAGCCTCGCCGCGCCGCGCGACGAGCCGCCGGAGCGCGCGGAGGCGCGCGGCGACTGGCTGCGGCTCGGGGCGGCGCACGACCCCGACGCCGGGCTGCGCGAGCTCGCCGACTACGTGCTCGATCGCGGCGCCCGCGGGCGGGCGGTGCGGCGCGGCCTCCCGTACGCGCTTCTCCCGGCGGGGGAGCGCCCGGCTCCGGCCGAGGTCCGCTGGGCGAGCGTGCTCTCGGAGTCCGTGTCGCCGGCGGAGATCCAGAGCGCCATAAACGCGAGCGCCGAGCTCGGCGACCTGCGCTCGACGCTCGGCGCCTTCCTGGTCGGCGAGGCGCTCGCGCGCGGCCCGGTGCCGGCCGACTACGAGACCGCCGAGCTCGCGCTGCGGCTGCTCGAACGCTACCGCCTCGGCGGGGCCGAAGAGCTGCTCGTGGCCGCCGAGCGGCTCGTCGGCGACGCGCCCGCGCGGCTGCGCGCCCTCGAGCGCCTCGCCGCCGAGCGGCTCGCGTTCGTCCCCGCCGGGAGCCTGGGCGCCGACCTCGGGCGCCCGCGCCTCGAGCTGCCGGCGGCGGACCTCGAGACGCTGCGGGCGCAGGTCGAGGCGCTCTCCGGCTCGGGCGAGAGCTACGTCGACCTCGTGCTCCCCGCCGGGACCTACGGCGGCCCGGTCGGCGTGCCGGCGGCGGTGCTCGAGATCGACGTCCCCGGGCTGCGCCTCCTGGGCGAGGGGGTGCGGCTGCAGGTCGGCGTGCGCGTGAACGACGCGCACGACGTCGTGCTCGAGGGGCTGGAGATCGAGCAGACGGGGACCGCGCTCACCGTGACCGGAGGCTCGGTCGTCCTGCGCCGGACGGCCGTGTTCGGCAAGGACGCGAGCGTGCAGGTGCAGGACGGCGTGCTCGAGATGCAGGACAGCATGCTCGGCTCGAGCGAGCAGGATCCGAACGCGCGCTGGTCGGTGCGGCTCGCCGGACGGGCCTTCCTGCTCGCCCGCGACTCGGTGCTCGGCGGCGGCTCGATCGCTTCGGCCGGCGCGCAGACGTTCGTCTACCTGGAGCGCTGCGTCGTCGACGCGCGGGAGCGCAACGCCTTCCAGTCGCAGAAGGCGGGCTGGACGGTGCTGCGCGACACGCTGGTGCGCGGGCTCGCGGCGGGGCTGTTCAACCCGGGGCCGGTGCACCTGGAGGGGGTCGTGTTCGCCGTCGGGGGGCAGCCGCTGCAGGGCAGCGGCGACGAGGTGTCGTACTGCACCGAGCACGTGATCGTCGTCGGCTCTCCGAGCGCGCTCGCCGCGGCGCAGGGGATGGCGAGGTGCGCGCTGGCGGAGGAGAGGTAGCGGGCCCGGGCCGCCATCGGGGGCGCTATCATGCCGCCCCATTCCTCTGCTCCAGGAGAGCTCTCAGATGAACGACTCCTTCGCCAGCCGCGGAACGTTCGAGGTCGCGGGCGCGAGCTCTTGGATCGTGCGCCTCGCGGCGCTCGAGGCCGCCGGGCACGACGTCCAGCGGCTGCCCTTCGCGCTGCGCATCCTGCTCGAGAACCTCCTGCGGCACGAGGACGGGACGTCGGTTCCGGCGCGCGACGTCGAGGCCCTGCTCGCCTGGGAGCCGAAGGCCGAGCCGTCGGTCGAGATCGCGTTCCGGCCCGCGCGCGTGCTGATGCAGGACTTCACCGGCGTGCCCGCCGTCGTCGACCTCGCGGCGATGCGCGACGCGATGGTGCGCCTGGGAGGGGACCCGCGCAGGATCAACCCGCTGCAGCCGGCCGAGCTCGTGATCGACCACTCGGTGCAGGTCGACGCCTACGCCAGCCCCGAGGCGCGCGCGATCAACGCCGAGAAGGAGTTCCAGCGCAACGGCGAGCGCTACGCGTTCCTGAAGTGGGGCCAGAGCGCCTTCGACAACTTCAAGGTCGTCCCGCCCGACACCGGCATCGTGCACCAGGTGAACCTGGAGTACCTCGCGCGCGTCGTCATGCGCGGCGCGGACGGCTACGTCTTCCCCGACACGCTGGTCGGCACGGACTCGCACACGACGATGATCAACGGCCTCGGCGTGCTCGGCTGGGGCGTGGGCGGCATCGAGGCCGAGGCGGCGATGCTGGGGCAACCCGTCTCGATGCTGATCCCGCAGGTCGTCGGCGTGCGCCTGTCGGGCAGGCTGCCCGAGGGCACGACCGCGACCGACCTCGTGCTGCGCGTCACCGAGATGCTGCGCCGGCACGGCGTCGTGGGCAAGTTCGTCGAGTTCACGGGGCCGGGGCTCGCCGAGCTCCCGCTCGCCGACCGCGCGACGATCGCCAACATGGCGCCCGAGTACGGCGCGACGTGCGGGCTGTTCCCGGTCGACGACGTGACGCTCGGCTACCTGCGGCTCTCGGGCCGCTCGGAGGAGCAGGTGCAGCTCGTCGAGGCGTACATGCGCGAGCAGCGCATGTTCCACACGCCGGGCTCGCGCGAGGCCGAGTACTCGGACGTGCTCGAGCTCGACATGCGCACGATCGAGCCGAGCCTCGCGGGGCCCAAGCGCCCCCAGGACCGCGTGGCGCTCGGGCGCGTCGCGCAGGGCTTCGCCGAATCGCGCCGCGAGATCCTGGCCGCGACGGGCCAGCCGGACGAGCCGGCCTCCGTCGACGTGCGCCGGAACGGCGACGCGTACAGCCTGCGCCACGGCTCGGTCGTCATCGCGGCGATCACGAGCTGCACGAACACGTCCAATCCCTCGGTGATGGTCGGGGCCGGGCTGCTCGCGAAGAAGGCGGCGCAGCGCGGCCTGAAGGTGCACCCGTGGGTCAAGACGAGCCTCGCGCCGGGCTCGAAGGTCGTGACCGAGTATCTCGACCGCGCCGGCCTCACGCCGTACCTCGAGCAGCTCGGGTTCCACACCGTCGGCTACGGCTGCACGACCTGCATCGGGAACTCGGGGCCGCTGCGCCCGGAGATCGAGCGGGCGATCGAGGAGGGCGGGCTGGTCGCGGCCGCGGTCCTCTCCGGCAACCGCAACTTCGAGGGCCGCGTGCACCAGAAGGTGCGCGCGAACTACCTCGCGTCGCCGCCCCTCGTGGTCGCCTACGCCCTGGCCGGCGACGTGAACGTCGACCTCACGACGCAGCCGCTCGGCACGGGCGCGGACGGCGAGCCCGTGTACCTGCGCGAGGTGTGGCCGACGAGCCACGAGATCCAGGAGGTGATCGCCTCGGCGATCGACTCTGCGATGTTCGCCGGCAGCTACGACGACGTCTTCCGCGGCGGCGAGGAGTGGCGCGCGATCGAGGTCCCGCGTGGCGACACCTACGCGTGGGACGCCGCGTCGACCTACGTCAAGCACCCGCCGTTCTTCGAGGGCATGGGCGAGCGCCCCGATCCCGCGCAGGACGTCCGCGGCGCGCGCGTCCTGTGCCTGTTCGGCGACAGCATCACGACCGACCACATCTCGCCGGCCGGCGCGATCGCGCCCGGCAGCCCGGCGGGCCGCTACCTCCTCGAGAAGGGCGTCGCGCGCGAGGACTTCAACTCGTACGGCTCGCGGCGCGGCAACCACGAGGTGATGATGCGCGGCACGTTCGCGAACGTGCGCATCAAGAACCGGCTCGTGCCCGGCGTCGAGGGCGGCGTGACCCGCCACCAGCCCTCGCAGGACGAGATGTCGATCTACGACGCTGCCATGCGCTACCGCGAGGAGGGCGTCCCGACGATCGTCGTCGCCGGCAAGGAGTACGGCGCGGGCTCCTCGCGCGACTGGGCCGCCAAGGGGCCGAGCCTGCTCGGCGTGCGCGCGACGCTGGTCGAGAGCTACGAGCGCATCCACCGCTCGAACCTGGTCGGCATGGGGGTGCTCCCGCTGCAGTTCCGGGCCGGCGAGTCGGCAGGCAGCCTGGGCCTCGCGGGAAACGAGACCTTCGACGTCCTCGGCCTCGCCGCGCGCTTCGCCGACGCGGCCGCGGTCGGCGGCGAGGTCGCCGTGCGGGTGACGACGCCCGAGGGCAAGGCGCGCGAGCTGCGCGCGCTCGTGCGCATCGACACGCCGCAGGAGGCCGAGTACTGGCGCCACGGAGGGATCCTGCGCTACGTGCTCCGGCGGCTGGCGGGGGTCTGAGGCGCGGGGGGCTGCGCGCGCCGCGCCGTCAGGGCCCGTAGTACCCCGCGTAGCCGAACGACCAGTACATCCGCGGCTCGTACACGTACACCGGCGCGATGCGCGCGAAGGTGGCCGTGACCTCCGCGGTCCCTCCGGGGTGCTCGAGGGTCCAGCGGAAGTTGAGCCCGCGCAGGGCCTCGGCCTTCAGCTCGAGCCCCTTCGGGTACGGGAAGTAGAGGTCGAAGATCCCGGTCGCCGCCTGCGCGATCTCGAACCCGCCCGTGGGGACGATCTGCGGGGCGCCGAAGGCGCGCAGGTCCGAGTCGACGAGCAGCAGCCGGTCGGGCCGCACGTACAAGGGCCCCGCGGTCTTGTTCTCGACCAGGAGCCGCATGTGCATCTCGGGGTAGCCGCTGCGCTGACCGCCCTCGCGGCGGCCCTCGACCACGGTCATCAGCACGCGCGCCAGCACGGGGCCCGCGGGGTCGGGCTGCACGAGCAGCTCGTTCGGGCTCGGCTCGAAGTAGAACCGGTAGGTCGTCGAGCGGCAGCTCGCCAGGGCGAGCAGGATCGAGCTCGAGAGCAGCGCTCGCGTGCCCATCGCGGGCCCTACGCGTGCAAGAACGCCCCGAGCATCCAGCGCGTCTTCTCCTGGGCGTCCGCCATCGCCTCGAGCATGTTCACGGTCGCGGCGTCGTCCGCCTCGCCGGCGGTGCGCACGCCCTCGCGCAGCCAGCCGTCCAGCTTGGCGAGGTCGTCGACGAGCTCGCGCACCATCGCGCTGGCGTCCGCCTCGCCGGCGTTCTCGACCAGGCGCGCGGCCTCGAGCTGGGACTGCAGCGTCGAGAGCGGCCGGCCTCCGAGCGCGAGGACGCGCTCGGCGAGATCGTCGACCTTCGTCGCGGCGTCGGTGTAGAGCTCCTCGAACTTGAGATGCAGCTCGAAGAAGAGGGGTCCGCGCACGTTCCAGTGGAAGCTGCGCAGCTTCTGGTACAGGACCTGGTAGTCGGCGAGCAGCGGCTGGAGGCTGTCGATCACTCGGTTCTTCATCGTCCGTTTCCTCGGGAATGGGGGGACGGAGGATACCGCCGGGCCCACCGTCGTGCCCAGCGCGTCCACCGGGATCGCCCGACGGGCCGGAAAACCCTTCCGCGCCGTCCGCCGCCTGCTACGAGCACGTAACGGGTTCAGGATGGCCGAAGCCGAGGCCGAAGAAGGCGACTCCCAGCCCTTCCTCGCGACCCCGCTTCACCGCCATGACTTCGCGTTCCGCCAAGACCATCCTCGTCGCCGACGACGACGCCGAGCGGCGCGCCGAGATCGTGCGGCTCCTGCGAGCCGCCGAGTTCGACGTCGTCGAGGCTCATCAGGTCGAGGCTCATCAGACGGACTGGGCGCGCGCGCGCGAGGAATGCTCGGCGGACCTGGTGGTCGTCGACCGCGCGCGTTTCGAGGGCCTCCTGCGCGCGAGCCGCGGGCCGGCCCCGGCGCCGGGCGCGCCGGCGGCGATCGCGGAGCGCGCCGAGCTCGAGGAGCGCTGGGCCGAGTGGGTCGCCGCCGCAGAGGGCCCGCCCGCGCTGCTCTGGGTCGAGGCCCTCGTCGACCGCCCCGAGCGGGAGCGCCCGGAGCTGGGCGACGAGGTCCGGCGGACGCTGGCCCGCGCCGTGCGCGACTTCGAGCGCAGCGAGGGCCGCGCCGGGCTGCGCGTGGTCGCGCTCGGGCCGATGTCCTCGGCCGTCCTCGTCCCGGGGGTGGGCGACCTCGAACGCGCGATGCGCCTCGCGCGCCGCGTGCGCGAGGCCCTCTCGCGAGCCTTCGCAGCGGGAGGCGCCGAGGTGACGACGACGGTCAGCGTGGGCATCGCGCACGGCACCGCCGACGGCGCGACGCTGCTCGACCAGGCGGAGGTGGCGAGCACGTGCGCGCGCGGCCGCGGGGCGGGGCACATCGAGGTGTTCAGTCCGGCGATGAGCCACTGGGCGAGCGAGTGGCGCCAGATGGAACAGGACCTCGAGCAGGCCCTCGAGCGCGGCGAGCTCGCACTTCACTACCAGCCGCGCGTGGACGCGCAGACGCGGCAGGTGCTGGGCGTCGAGGCGCTCCTGCGCTGGTCGCACCCGACGCTCGGAACCGTCCCACCGATGCGCTTCATCCCGATCGCCGAGCAGACCGGGGCCATCATCCCGATCGGCGAGTGGGTGCTGCGCGAGGCGTGCCGTCAGAACCGGGCCTGGCAGGACGAGGGCTTCGACCCGATCTGCGTGTCGGTCAACCTCTCGGCGGTGCAGTTCCGCCAGGCCGATCTCTTCGAGACCGTCAGCGGCGTCCTCGCCGAGACCGGGCTCGAGAACCGCTGGCTCGAGCTCGAGGTCACCGAGAGCACCCTGATAGACGACCCGGGCGCGGCGGTCCGGACGCTGTGCAGGCTCAAGGGTGCGGGGCTGCACCTCTCGCTCGACGACTTCGGGACCGGTTACTCGTCGCTGAGCTACCTGAAGTCGTTCCCGATCGACTCGCTCAAGATCGACCGCTCCTTCGTGCGCGAGATCGCCACGAACCCCGACGACGCCTCGATCGTGACGGCCGTCATCCTGATGGGCCACAGCCTCAACATGCGCGTCGTCGCCGAGGGCGTGGAGACCGAGAACCAGCTCTCGTTCCTGCGCGTCCTGAAGTGCGACGAGATCCAGGGCTTCCTGATCGGCCGGCCCGAGCCGGCGAGCGAGGTCGCGCGCCACTTCCAGCGCTCGCGCGCGGGGCGCGCGGCCTGAGGACGGTCGACCGGGTTCCAGGGCGGGCTACGACACCTCCGTCGCGACCGTGAAGCCGAACGCGCTTCCCGACTCCGACGTCGACTCGAGGACCAGCTGCCCGCCCAGGCTCTGCGCCAGGAGCCGGCAGAGGGCGAGGCCCAGCCCGCCGCGCTCCTTCTCCGTCGCTTGGCGCGCGCGCACGCCGCCGAAGGGTTCGAAGACCCGCTCGCGGTCGTCGTGTCCGAGCCCCGGACCCTCGTCCAGCACGCGGAAGTGCAGCTGCGGCCGGCGCCAGTCCTGCGTCGGCTTGACGCGCGCCTCGAGCCACACGGACCCGCCCGTCGTGTGTTCGATCGCGTTCGTGACCAGCTCGTCGAGGATGCGGCGCAGGCGAGAGCCGTCCGTCCGCACCCGCTCGGGCAGCTGATGGCACTGCTCGTGCAGCTGGACATTCCTGTCCCTGGCGAGCTCGAGCTTCTCGGCGAGGACGTCGGCCACGATCCTGCCGGGCGAGCACGACGTCACCTCGGGCGGCAGCCGGCGGTCTTCGAGCAGGGCGAACTCCAGCACGCGGTCGAAGACGTTCACGATCGCGCGGTTGGCGTCGAGGACGCGGTCCAGGCGCTTCAGCTCCTGGACGCTCAGCGACGCGTCGCGCAGGGCGTCGTCCTCGAAGATGCGCTTCGAGAAGCCGTGGATCTCGTCGCTGAGGCGCACGAGGAAGTCGGTGCGCAGGTGCGCGGACTTGTCGGACGCCGCCTTCGCGGTCACCAACGCGCTGTTCACCGTCTCGAGGGACGCGGCGTACGAACGGGCCTCCTCCTCGGCGCGCCGCAGCTCGTGCAGCAGCTTCTGCTCGCTGCGCTTGACGTTCCATTTCTCGGAGAGCGCCGTTGCGAGCTGGCAGATCTCGACCGAGTCGAACGGCTTCTTCAAGATCATGAGCCGGTCGGAGCTGCCGAGCTTGGCGACGGTCTGGTCCCACGAGTAGTCGGAGTACGCCGTGCAGATGACCGTCTGGAGCTCGTCGTCGTGCTCCCACAGCCTCTCGATCGTCTGCACGCCGTCCCAGCCCGGGGGCATCCGGACGTCCACGAAGGCCACGGCGTAGGGGCGCCCCTCCTCGCGCGCCCTGCGGAGCAGCTCGAAACCCTCCTCGCCCTGGAAAGCGGAGTCGATCTCGAAGCTCGGCGCGGTCGAATCCTGCGGCGCGGGCTCCTCGTTGAAGAACGCCGCCTTCGCGGCCTCGAGGCCGGCCGTCTTCGAGCTGCGCTTCTGCAACAGCTTCTTGATGTCGTCGTGGATGGCCTTGGTGTCGTCGATGACGAGGATGCGACGGTTGGGTTGCTCGGTCATGCTGCCTCCCGATTGGAAGCGAGGCGCAGCGGCAGTTCCAGCCGGAACGTCGCTCCGCGGTGTGTCCCTTCGCTGTGCGCGGTCAAGGTCCCCCCCATCTCCTTCGCGGCGTTGGCGCAGGTGTGCAGGCCGTAGCCGTGACCCTTCTCCTTGGTCGTGAAGCCGAGCGCGAAGACCTTGACGAGGTTCTGCGCGGGGATGCCCTCGCCCGTGTCGCTGACCTCGATGACGACCTTCTCGTCCGTGGTCCACGAGCGCAGGGTGAGGACGCGCGGCTCGTCCAGCGTCTCGCACATGGCCTGGCGCGCGTTCTGGATCAGGTTGACCAGGATCTCGAGCAGCTTGTGCCGGTCGACGAGGACGTCCGGCACGTCGCCGAACTCGCGCACGACCGCGAGCCCGGGGTCGTGGACCAGCGCCTTCTCGGTGATGCCGACGGCCTCCTCGATGCGCTCGATCACCGATGTCACCTCGACCAGGTCCGACCGTCCGACGTAGTTCTGCTGCGACTTGATCAGCTCGCAGATGTGGTCGATGCCGGCGACGAGGTTGGAGGACTCCTCGCTGACCGCGGTGCGCTGCTCGACGATGTGCTCGTGGATCGCGCGCAGGAAGCCGAGCATGTGCTGCCCGCGGTCCTCCTGCGAGAGGAACCCGGCGAGATCTCCTTCGTGCTTCTCGAGCGTCTCCGTCAGCTTCTGGAGGTCGCCGACCGCCAGCTCGCGGACCCGCTCGGAGACCACCGAGGCCGAGACCTTGACGCTGTTCAGCACGTTGCCGACGTTGTGCAGGATGCCCGTCGCGATCTCGGACATCCCCGCCGTGCGAGCCGTCTTGACCAGCTCGGCGCGCGCGTGCTCCAGCCGCTCCATCATGTTGTCGATCTCGCGCGAGAGGATCCCGAGCTCGTCGCCGCGGGCGAGCCGCAGCTTTGCGCGGAAGTCCTCGGTCTCGCCGATGCGGACGGCGTGCCGCGTCAGCATCGAGAGCGGGGTCAGCACGATCTTCTGCAGCAGCCCGAGCAGCGCGAGCAGGATGATGAGGCAGGCCGCGATCATCGAGAGCAGCGCGTAGCGCAGAGCGGACGAGCCGCGGCCGGAGATCTCGCGCGGGACGTCGGCCCGGATGAGGAAGTTGGGGCGGCGCTGGATGTCGCCGAACGTGCTGTAGACGTGCAGGACGTCCTTGGCGGGGACCACGTACGCCTGGGTCGACGAGGTGACCTCGTCCAGGACCTCGCGCTCCTGCGGGCCGAGCTCCGACCGGCCGTCGAGCTGCCAGTAGTCGAACTGCACCTTGGTCTGCTCGCTCAGGTCCGCGCGCAGCCCGTCGCTGAGGAAGCGGCCGATGATCACGGCGCCGCGCGTCTGGCCGCCGTCGAAGCGCCGGATGGGGCGCGCGCTGACGAGCATCGCCTTGTGGTCGGTCAGGAGCAGCCCGCAGCGCGAGTCCGACTGCGCGTCGAGCAGCCAGTTGAGCAGCACGTGACGCGTGTCGAGCCAACCTGTCGGGAAGAGCCGCAGGCTGACGGGCTCGTCCGTGTCCGGGTCGGTGATCGCGTGCCACACGACCCGGCCGTCGAGCGCGCAGACGAACAAGAGATCGACGCGGTTGTTGCGCAGGTGCGTGGCGCTCAGGTTGTTGCGCACGTACGCCTCGTTCGGCTGCTCGACGTACTCGTACGTGTCGTCGCGCTCCGACCAGCTCAGGCACAGGTCGTGCAGGACCTCGATCTCGTGGTCGATGGCCTCCTGGATGCGCGTGACGTCCTTCTTCGCCTCGCGCTCCTCGAGGTCGTGGAAGCTGGGCCCGATCGTGAGGCTCTTGATGGCCCAGTCCGTCAACGCGTACAGCGTCATGACGGTCAGCAGCGTCAGGACGATCTTCGGTCGGAGCGACATCTGCCCGCGTCAGGTCGCGTGATCGTGCTCCTCCGCCGGGGCGACGAGCGAGGGGACCGCCTCGCTCGCGGCCTGCGCGGGGCGGGTCGCCGCGGGCTCGCTGCGCACCCGCTCCAGCGCCGCGTTGATCAGGTCGCAGAGCTCCTGCAGCTGGTCGCCCTGCCGGATGCGCAGGACGCCCGCGTCCTCTCCCGCCGCCAGCGCCCGGAAGAACTTCTCGAAGCGGTGGATGGGCCCGACGATGCGGAACGTCGTCAGGACGGCGGCTGCGCACGTCAGCGGCAGGACGACAAGGCAGGTCAAGACGAGCGAGCTCCAGAGGACGCGGTTCGCACCCTCGATGAGCAGCGGGCCGTCGCTCGGCAGCTCGAGCGCCAGGAAGGTCAGCCGGCTCGAGAGCAGGGCGTACTGGAGCAGGAGGGACAGCAAGAGCACCCCTGCGAAGACCGCGCAGAAGCGCGATTGCAGGGACGGCTTGGGGAGCTTGCTCGTTCGCCGGCGGCGGTGCATGGGGAAGGGGGCTCGGGCACGTGGCCGCGTCCTTGATCGGCCGGCCGGGGGTATTCCTTGAGTGGTGCGCGTGGCGCGCTGGCGCGCGTCCGGCGCCCGGGGCACTAGGGCTCGAGGGCCGCCGACCAGGCCCCGGGGTCGGGAGGCAGGTCGCGGCCGCTCAGCGCGCAGAGCGCCGCGTGCGCGGCGTCCTGCACCCGCGCGTCCGGATGGCCGAGCGCCAGGACCAGTCCCGGGAGCGAGTCCCGCGCGCCGAGGCTCGCGAGCGCGCGGCAGGCGAGCTGGACCAGGTTCGGCTCGGGCCGGTCGAGGACCTCCTCCAGCGCCGGCGCGAGCGCGCCGTGGAAGAGCGCATGCCCGGCGGCCTCGTGGATGGCCGCCGCCGCCTGCGCGGCGCTCCCGGATTCGAGCTCGCGCGCCACCAGCGGCCAGCGCTCGGCGATCCAGCGCCGCTCGGCGTCGTGCCAGCTCGCCCAGCGCGCCGCGTCCTCGCCGAAGGCCTCCCCGCTGATCCGGCGCAGCGCCCACGCGGCGGCCGCGCGCACGGCCTCGTGCTCGTCGCCGAGCAGCTCGACGAGGTCGGCGACCGAGGCGGGGCCGCCCAGCCGGCCGAGCGCCTGGGCGGCGTCACGGCGCAGCTGCGCGTCGCTCGCGGCGAGGAACGGTCGCACGCGCTCCTCGGCGCCGGGAGCCGCGACGTCGATCCGCGCCGCGACGCGCGCGACCTGCGTCAGGAGCGGGGCGTCGAGGGCCGGCTGCGCCGCGAGGAAGGTCGCGAGCACGTCGAGCGCGCGAGCGTCGGCGGTCTCGCCCAGGCCCCGCACGATGTCGTTCTGGATCGCGAGCGGGAGGCGGCCCGTCCAGTGCTCGAGGACGGCGTACGCCCGCGGGTCGCGCTGCGGGAGGCGCGCGGCGGCGGCGCGCATCCACGCGACGCCGCACTCGGGCTCGCCTTCGCGCTCGAGCCAGCGCAGGACGAGCTCGAGGCCGCGCGGGTCGCCGAACCCGGCCAGCGCCTCGCCGGCGGCGTTCATCAGCAGCGCCCGCCGCCCCGGCGGCGTCTCTCCGTCCGCGCTCGCGCGCGCGGCCGCCTCGGGCAGCCGTGCGAGGTCGCGGGCGAGGCTCGCGGGCCACCCGGCCGGCGCCTCCGCGGGCCAGGGGCCGCGGAGCTCCTCGAGCCGGGCCACGAGGCCGGGCGTGCTCGCGACCCGCTCGAGGAGCTCCTCGAGCGCGAGCCGGGCGCCGCCCGCGTACTGCTCGGCGAGCCGCCGCGCCTCCTCGCCCGCGGCGCCCGGATCGTCGCCCCGCGCGGAAGAGGCGAGCGCCGCGAGGACCAGCGCCGGCGCGCGCAGTCTGGTCGGGGAGGACCTCATGAGCTCCAGTCGACGCTGATCACGCTGCGCACGTCGCTCCAGTCGAAGAGGTCGACCGGCCCGCGGTAGGTGCGGGTCGTCATCGTGCCGTCGAGGTAGCGGATCTCGATTTCCTGCTCCAGGTGCGCGTCGTAGTTGCGCACCGGCGTCACGGCGCGGCGCGCGAGGAAGGCGCGCGGATCCTGGCCCTGGCGGACGATCTCGGCGTCGGGCAAGCGCATGATCCACCACGAGACCATCTGCGGCGTCGCGGCGCCGCCGATCGACGACTCCGTCATCGCGAGGTCGAAGGTGATGCGCGCGCCGTCCTCGATCACGAGCTCGCTCGCGGCGACGGCGCCGAAGACGCGCAGGCCGGCCGGCAACCGCAGCGCGTTCTCGGGTGCGTACAGGAACCCGAAGAACTCGCCCGAGGACTCGAGCTGGATGGTCCGCTCGCCTTGGCTCCCGGCGTCATCGGGACCGTCGTGCGGCGTGTGCAAGAGGAGCGCGGTCTCGAGCGGATCGCGCGTCGTCGAGCTGAGCGTTGAGCCCGACCGGAAGCGCAGCCGTTCGGTGCAGTAGATCGTCACCGGTCCGTCGGTCGTGTCGATCTCGAGCTCCGCTCCACGCTCGAGGACGAACGCTCCGACCAATAGCTCGGTCGGCCCGCGCACGACGACGTGCGCGCCGCGCGACACGCGCAGCCCGTCGTACGCGAGGCTGCCCGTCAAGACGAGGGGCGCTCCGCTCGCCTCGGCGCGCAGCTCGCCGTCGGAGCGGATCGTCGGCGCCTGCACCGCCGGAAGGGGGACGCGCTCGTCGCGCGGCGTCGTGCAGCCGGTGACCATCATCCCCGGGTCGAGGGTGACCGTGCCCTCGGGTCCCGGCCGCGCGTCGCCGAACACGGTCGTCGGCGCGGCGGCACCCGGCCCGCGCCCCAGGCGCTCCAGGACGACACCTCCGTTCGAGTTGACGCTGGCGCCCCTGCCCGTCGTCCCGGTCGAAGCGTCGACCTGCGACTCGTAGGTGCCTTCGCGCGAGTCGTACCCGTCGAGGAGCACGCCCGCGCCGACGAGCATCGACGCGTCGGAGAAGACCCCGAGGGACGCGACGGGGTTCGCGCGGCGCTGCATCAGGGCGGCGATCGAGAAGCGGCCCGTCCCGCAGAGGCCGTTGCTGACGAGGGCGATCCGACCGTCGTCGCGCGGGGTGGCCTCGACCCAGAAGACGCCCTTGCCGAACGATGCGGGCAGCTCCTCGCGGCCCACGTTGCCGCTCTTGCCCTGCGCGATCGCGAAGGCGGCCTCCGCCAGCCCCGCCTCGGCGAGGTTGAGCGCGCGCTTGACGTCGGCGGAGTACGCCTGCCTGCGCGTCACCGCCGACGTGAAGCGGATGAAGGCCGCGCCGAAGGACGCGACGACGACGACGACCATCAGGGAGACGACCAGCGCACCCCCGCGCCGCGCACGGCGCCGTCGTCCGGGGCGTGCGACCTGGATCGTTCCGGGGATCAGTTGCGACACGTGACGATGTTCCGTTTGAGGATGGAGTACTCCGTGCCCTTCGAATCCTCGCCTTCGAGCAGGAGCCGGATGCGAACGCTCGATCCCAGCTTGTCGAAACACAGGCCCTCCTCGTCGGTGAGGCCGTTGCCGTTGTCGTCGAGGCCGTTGAAGACCTCGCCCTGCTGGTAGGGCGCGACGTTGCGCGTCCACACGACGCGGCGCTCGCGCTCCTCGTCCGGGTTCTCGCTCCACACGACGGAGCGCTCCGCGTGCACGAGGGCGATGCGCTCGACGTCGCTGAGAATGAACTCGCCGTCCGCCTCGACGCCCAGGCTCATCTGGTACCTGATGTGCGAGGCGTGCATCCCGTCGACGAGGTCGGGGTTGAGCTCGTCCGCCTTGGAGGACATCAGGGCGTACGAGATCCGGTCGATGGTCTGCTCGGCCTGATCCTCGAGCCGGACGGCGAACACGCCGGCCTCGTAGGCCGACGAGGTGGTCCTCAGGACCATGGAGATGTTGGCCGCCACCATCGCGACGATGGTGAACGAGATCAGCAGCTCGGTGATCGTGAAGCCGCGCCTGTTCATGATGGGGACCGGGTGCCGGAGGTGTCAGCTGCCGCGGGTCCTGCCCAGCATCGTGTACATCTCGAAGTCGCGTGCGCCAGCGCGCCCGGTCCACTGGACGCGCACTTTCAGCGGCAGGACGATGTAGTCGATCGCGTGATCGAGCGCGTCGATGCGCATGTCGCCGTTCAGGTCGCGCGGGAGGCCGAGGTCCTCGTCGGCGAGGTCCTCGCGCAGCCGTGGTCCGGCCTCGGAGAAGACGATCTCGCCGACGTGTCCGTCGGGGTCGTCGAGGCGCGGCATCAGGCCGGGGACGTCGAAGTGCGCGCCGGGCGCCGTCCCCGGGCCGTCGGGGTCGTCGACCGCAGCCCGGTTGTAGCGGTAGAAGACGTGCTCGAACGGCTCCCCGCGCATCGTCTCGAGCGCGCTCCACGCTGCGTCGACGGCGATCCCGCGCTCGCGCTTGACCGCCGTGTGCGCAGCGGTCGCGGTGATCGCGGAGGAGAGCAGGTACACCGAGATCGTGACGACCATCACGGCGACCATGACCTCGGCGAGCGTCATGCCCAGCCGCTTGCGCCTCGGACCGCCGGCCTCCGAGGGCCGGACTCGACTCCGACCGGTGGCTTCCATCTCTCGTCTCTCTGCGCCTGCGAAGGACGCACGGGCCCCCGAGAGCTCGGAAGCCTGGGCGCCTTTTTCGAGCGCCTTGCAGTCCGAACCTGAACTCGATATCGAAAAAGGATTCGGCGTCGATCCGTGCCTTCCGCGCACGTCCCGAGGCGCTCGAGCCGCCCGTTCGGGGCGACGCGGAAGCGTTTGCCGGAAAAGGCTTCGACGGGCTGGCTAGGCCCCGCAGCGGGCCAGGTACTCCTCGGGCCCGAACGCGTCGACCTGCACGAGCTCCTCTTGCAGCTCGAGGGCGCGCCGCACCGCCTCGCGCTCGCTCTTGGTCAGCACGTCCTTCTCGACCGCCAGCTCGAGCAGCTCGCTCTCCTCGCGCCGCGGGAGCTCGCCTGCGCGGACGGCCTTCTTCAGCTTGGAGCGCGCCTCGGCCGCGGCGAGCAGCGCGGAGCGGCCCGCGTCCAGCCTCGCCAGCCCGTGCTCCTCGCCCTCGGGCAGGAAGACGTCGGCAGTCAGGCGGTCGCGCACGTCGCCGTCCTCCATCACAAGGCGCGCGAGCTCGAGCGTCGTGCGGTCGCGCGGCGGGGGGAACGGCCGTCCGAGCGGGAAGACGATCGCGCGCAGGGCGCGCGCCGCCCAGCGGTGGGGGAGGTTGTGCATCACGCCGGCGAGCGCCTCCTGCGCCTCGTGCAGCGCGAGATCGCAGCTCCAGCGCAGGAACGCCTCGTCGTCCTCCTTCCGGCCGTCGCGCAGGAAGCGTACGATCGCCGCCGAGCCCAGGTACATGTAGGCCAGGCAATCCGCGAGTCGGCCGGTGATGAGCTCCTTGCGCTTGAGCGCACCGCCGAGCGTGCCCATCGCCACGTCGGAGACGATGGCGAACGCCGCGGCCATGCGCGAGAAACGCTTCATGTAGTCGCCGCCGAGGCCCTCCTCGGGCACGGAGACGAACGTACCGCCGGTCCAGGCCATCACCGCGGACCTGCACAAGTTCGAGAACACGAACCCGACGTGCCGGAAGAAGCTCTCGTCGAACGCCGCGAGATCGCGGTTGCGCGCCGCTTCCATCTCGGCGAACGCGTAGGGGTGGCAGCGCAGCGCGCCCTGGCCGTAGATGATCAGCGTGCGCGTCAGGATGTTCGCGCCCTCGACGGTGATCCCGATCGGCGCGCCCTGGTACATGCGCGCGAGGGTGTTGCGCGGCCCGCGCGAGATGCCGGCGCCGCCCTGGATGTCCATCGCGTGGTTGATGACCTCGCGCATGCCCTCGGTGAGGTACGACTTCACGATGGCCGAGACGACGGAGGGCTTCTCGCCGCCGGCGACGGCCCCGGCCGTCATGCGGCGCGCGGCGTCCATCAACCACGTCCGGCCGGCCATGCGGCCCAGCGGCTCCTCGATGCCCTCGAAGCGGCCCAGCGGCAGGCCGAACTGCTCGCGCACGATCGCGTAGGCGGAGACGAGGCGCGTCGCGAGCTGCGCGCCGCCGCAGGCCTGGGCCGGCAGCGAGATCGAGCGCCCCGCCGAGAGGCAGTCCATCAGCATGCGCCAGCCCTGGCCGGCCATCTTCGCCCCGCCGATGATCGCGCCGACGGGCACGAAGACGTCCTTTCCCGTCGTCGGCCCGTTCAGGAACTTGATGCCCAGCGGGTCGTGCCGCCTGCCGACCTCGACGCCCGGCGCGCCGACCGGGATCAGGGCGCACGTGATGCCCAGGTCCTCGACGTCGCCCAAGAGGCGGTCGGGGTCGCGCAGCTTGAACGCGAGGCCGAGCAGCGTCGCGACGGGGGCCAGCGTGATGTAGCGCTTGTCCCAGTGGAGCCGGATCCCGAGGACCTCCTCGCCTTCCCACCGGCCACGGCAGACGACGCCGCTGCTGCGCATCGACGACGCGTCGGATCCGGCGTGCGGCTCGGTCAGCGCGAAGGCCGGGATCTCGTCGCCGCGCGCCAGGCGCGGCAGGTAGAGCTGCTTCTGCTCGCTCGTGCCGTAGTGCAGCAGGAGCTCCGCCGGCCCCAGGGAGTTCGGGACCATGACGGTCACCGCCAGCGTCACGCTGCGGCTCGAGACCTTGGCGACGATCGCCGAGTTCGCCTCGGCCGAGAAGCCCAGCCCGCCGAACTCCTCGGGGATGATCATCCCGAAGAAGCCCTTGGTCTTGAGGAAGCCCCAGGTGGCCTCGTCCAGGTCGCCGACGCGGTCGATCTCCTCGTTGTCGACCATGCGGCAGACCTCCTCGACCTCGTTCTCGAGGAAGGCCTTCTCGCGTTCCGTGAGCCCCGGCGCGCGGTGCTGGACGAGCTTGCGCCAGTCCGGAGCGCCGGTGAACAGTTCCGCGTCCCACCACACCGTGCCGGCCTCGAGCGCGACGCGCTCGGTCTCGCTCATGCTCGGGAAGATCGGCGCCATCGCGCGCATGACGTGGCGCGCGACCAGCGGGCGCCGCGCGAGCGGCACGCCGAACGAGACGACCGCGAGACCGTACGGCACGGCCAGGATGCCGACGGTCAACCCCGAGAGCGTTCCGTGCAGCCACCACCAGAGCAGCAGGAGGCCCAGCGGCCCGACCCACGCCCAGAAGGCCCGTCCGTGGAACAGGAGCCCAGTGGCGAGGACGAAGAGGGCGAGGAGAACGACGATCGTCATGGGCTCTCGGCTCCGGCAGCGCGCGGGCGTGGGCCAGGCCCGCCCGCCTTCCATCGGCTGCGGGGCAATATAGGTTGAACGGGTCCGGGGCCCATGGGGCGGCGTGCGTAGCGGCGCGTGCCGGCGAGCGATCTGCCCGCGATCACGCCGCTTTTCCCGAACCCGAGCCCGAGCCCGAGCCCGTGCCCGTGCCCGACGGTGGGCCAGCGTGCTCGCAACGGTCGGGCAGGGGCTCGTTCGGGCACGGGCACGGGATCACACCCCGAACTCGCGGTGGATCCAGCGCGGCCGGCTGTACGCCCAGTTGAGCTCGGCCATCGCCGCCACGAGCACCGGGTAGATCCGCTCGAGCGCCGCGCAGAACCCTGCGTCGAGGCGCACGCGCTCGGCGTAGGCGTCGAGCGCCGCCCGCTCGTGCTCGCGCAGCCCGTCGCGCTCCTGGAGCAGCTGCCAGGTGCGCGCGGGCAGACAGTCCTCCTCCTGCTTGCGCTGGTGCGCGACGAGGTGCAGGAGGTCGAGGTAGGGCAGAAAGACGTCCTCGCCGGCGCCCCAGTCGAGGTAGCCCAGGACGGACCCGTCGGAGTCGACCTGGACGTGCTTGCCGCGCAGGTCGCCGTGGTAGAGGGCGAGCGGGAAGACGCGGCCCACGAGCCGCTCGCGGGCCTCGTCGCGCAGCCGCGCCAGGGCGCGCTCGGTCGACGCGACCGCGGCGTGCCGCGCGACGATCTCGAAGCGCGGCGCGACGAGCTCGTCGAAGCGCTCGCGCGTGAACGCGCGCGGGGGGGCGACGAGCAGCGTGGAGAAGTCCTCGGCGGCTTGCGCGAACATGCGCGCCGTGACGCGCCGGTCGCCCGAGTAGTGCGGCGCCGTGAGCCCCGGGAGGCGCCGCTCGCACGTGAGCCAGAGCCCGTCGAGCTCGCCCTCGAACAGCGGCTCGGGCACGCGCACGGCCGGGAAATCGCGCCGCAGGCGGTGCAGGAAGGCGTGGTGCTTGGCGAGCAGCCGCCGCTTCTGGGGGGCGAGCGGGAAGTGCAGCGTCCAGCGGCCCTGCGGCGCATCCGCGGCCCCTGGGCCCCCCGGATCCCCTCGGCCCTCCATTCCCCCCTTTCCCCCCTTCGCATCGGGCGCGGTGTGGACGAGCGCCGTCTCGCTGCGCGTCGCCACCAGGATCTCGGCCCGCGGCAGCGGCTCGCCGAGGCGCTCCGCGAGCTCGGCGAGCACGCGCTCGATCCGCGTCGGGGCGGCCACGCCGCGCTCGCCGAAGACGGCGAACGAGGGCGCGAGGACCGGGAACAGCCCGAACGAGTGCCCCGCGAGCTTCAGGCGGTTGCGCCGCTCCTTGGGCCCGAGCGTCAAGCGCGGGAGCTTGCGGTCGAGGGCGACGACGTGGCTGAACTCGCGCGCGTGCGGGTAGAGCGCGAACGCGCGCGTGCGCTCGAACCGCTCGAAGAGGGCGCGGTAGCCGCGCAGCGTGCGGCGTTCCCCGGGGCGCGCGACGCCGCGCAGGAACGCCACGGGTCCGGGGACGAAGAAGTGCCCGCGGACGCCCGCCGAGCGCTTGTAGCCCAGGCGGTTGTCGGCGACGAGCACGAGCTCGCGCGCGCACACGCGGTCGAGCTCCTCGAAATCGAGCCGCGCGTCGCGCGCCCGCCAGGGGAGGTCCTGCTCCAGCACGACGAGGTCGAACGCGCGGTCGGCGAAGGGCGCCGAGGGCGCGTCGCCGGCGGCCACGGCCGTGAAGCGCTCGGGGTGCGAATCGCGCGCCCGGTGGCGGGCGAGGCGCAGGCGCTCCAGGTTCTGCTCGAGCACCGTCACGCGCCACCCCGCCTGGGCCAGCGCGACGCTCGTCCCCGAGAGCGCGTTGCCGACGAACAGCGCGGTCCCGGGCTCCCCGCGCAGCATGGGCAGCCACGCGCCGCGGCTCTCCTTGATCGCGAGCATCAGCGCATCGGCGTCCTCGCTCGCGAGGTCGAGCAGCAGCGCCTCGAGCGCCTCCTTCCAGGGCTGCCCGCGGTCCAGCGACGCGAGGCTGCGCTCGAGAGCGCCCGCGTCGAGCGGATCGGGCGCTGGCGCCTCGCCGGGGTGCAGCCGCAGGTCGAGCACGCCCGCGATGATCTCGTAGCGACCGCGGCAGCGGCTGCACACGCGGTTCGCGCCGTCCTCGAGCAGGGGCTCGACGCACGAAGGGCAATGGGCGCGCACCGTTTCGTTCGCGGCTTCGCTCGCCATGTCGTTCACCGGCCGTCGGGGCGTTCGGCCGGGACGCAGAGCATGCCCGCCGAGAGCGCGAGCAGCGGGACGAGCAGCGCGGCGCGCGCCGCCGCCGTCGGAGCCGTCGCGCCGGTCGCGCTCGGGACCACGACGAGGTCGACGGCGAGGGCCGCGAGGGCGAAGAAGCAGAGGGCGAAGGCCAGCTCGCGTCCCGGCGGGTCGATCTCGCCGCGCGCGCCGTCGCGCGTGATCGCCTTGAGCGCGACGCCGGCGACGAGGACCAGGACCCAGGAGTGCACCGACGTCCAGGGCACGAGCCGCGGCGCGCGCAGGCCCGGCGCACCGTCCAGCGCCGCTCCTCCGAGCAGGGTCGGCGATGCAGCCAGCGCCCACGCCAGACCGCTCCAGGCCGCGGTGGAGCGCGCGATCGGACGCGGCGTCGCGAGCACGAGCGCGACGAGCCCGGCGAGGCTCGCGAAGAGCAGCGATGGCTCGAAGGTCGCGAGCGCGGCGAGCGCGAGGACGGCGATCGCGCGCGCCCGGCGGTCGACGCGCCGCAGCCAGATCGCCGCGAAGCTTGCCCCGCCACCGGCGAGCAGCGCCGCTCCCGCGAGCGTCGGCGATCCGCGCGCGGCCTCCGAGAGCGGCGGGGTCGCCGCGAGGGCGAGGACGAACAGCGCGCGCCCGAAAGGCGCGCGCCGCGTGGCGCGCAGGGCGTGCGCGAGGAGCGCGAGCATGGCCGCGTACGACGCCGGCCCGACGAGCGCGCCAAAGGGCTCTCGCGCGCTGCCCGCGCTGGCGAAGGTCCACGCGACGACGAGCGCGGTGGCGAGGCGCAGGAGCTGCGCGCCGCGCCCGGCGTCCTCGTGGCGCGCGGCGTGGCGCGGCACCATCGCCCCGGGCAGCGTGGCGACGCGCAGCACCGCCGGGAGCAGCCACGGCAGGAACAGCGTCGCGAAGCCCGCCTCGACCTGCAGCAGCGCGAGCAGCTCGAGCTGCAGAGCGATCGCGGCGACGCCGAGCAGATGCGACGCGGCCCAGGTGGCGAGCAGCTCGCTCGGCCCGTGCCGACCCGGCTCGCCCGCGGGCAGCAGCGAGAGCAAGACGCGGCCCACGAGCGCGGTGAGCGCGAGGTCGGAGAGAGCCCGGAGGAGTTCGGGGACGCTCAAGGGACGCGGATGATCCCGAAAGGCTCCGGGTGAATCCAGGCCGGCGCGCGCGGCGCGAAGGACCATGGATGATCCGGGCTACAATCCACGCCTCGTGCGAGTCGCGGCCTACCAGTTCGACGTGCGCGACGGCGACGTCGACGCCAACCTCGCTGCCGTCGAGCGCGGCGTCGAGCTCGCGGCGCGCGCGGGCGCGGCGCTCGTCGTGCTGCCCGAGATGTGGCCGACCTCGTTCACCGCGCAGGTCGACCCCGACCTGCTCGCGCGGAGCGAGCGCGCGCTCGACCGCGCGCTCGAGCTGTCGCGGCTGTGCGGGCTCACGATCTGCGGATCGGCGTACGGGCCGCTCGACGGCGCGGACAAGCCGACCAACCGCCTGCACGTGCTCGACCGCGGGCGCCTCGCCGGCACCTACGACAAGGTGCACCTCTTCTCGCCCACGGCGGAGCCGGAGAGCTTCCGGCCCGGATCCGCGCCGCCGCCGACGGTCGAGACCTCGGCCGCCCGCCTCTCGGGCGCGATCTGCTACGACCTGCGCTTCCCCGAGCTCTTCCGCGTGCCCTTCCGCGCGGGCGCCGACCTGCTCGTCCTGCCCGCCCAGTGGCCGGACGCGCGCGCGGCGCACTGGGAGGTGCTCGCCGTCGCGCGCGCCGTCGAGTGCCAGTGCTTCGTCGTCGCCTGCAACCGCACCGGCACCGCGCGCATCGGCCGCCGGCGGCTCGAGCTCGGCTTCCCCGGCAGCTCGCTCGTCGCCGGGCCCGACGCGCGCGTCCACGCCAGGGGAAGCGCCGAGGAGGGGCTCGTCTCGGCCGAGATCGATCTCGAGGACGCGCGCCGGCTGCGCGCCCGAGTCCCGATCGAGAAGGACGCGCGGCGCGAGCTGTACGGGGGGTGGGTGTCGCCGTGATCAGCGCACCGACGGAAGCGATCGCAGCGAGACGGGCACGATCCTGGGGGATGCCCGGAGGCGCCACAGCAACGCCCGCCCCCAAAGGGAGAGGGAGAGGTCGGCGCTGCCTTCCTCTCCCTCGGCGACTCGTGCGAGTCGGCTCGCGTCAAACCGGAGGAAGAGGCTTCTTCTCGATCACGGGAGGCTTGGACTTCTTCTTCGCGCTCGGGCGCGGCAGCGGGACGTGCGGCGCGGCGGCGGCCTCGAGGGCGAAGTCGTGGGCGGTGTTGCGCGAGGCCGCGAGCATGGCCGCGGTCAAGAGGCCCGTCGTGGGCTGCGCGTGCTCGACGCCCGCGCGCGTCGCGAGCCACGCGACCGCGTGCGTCGGCGAGCTCTCGATCCAGGCCGAGCCGTGCGCGGAGGCGCGCACGTCCTCGAGCGGGAACGCGCCCGTGTTCGCCCAGGCCTCGGCGCGCAGCGCGACGACCTCGACCAGGAGGCCGGTCAGCGTCCCGTGCGGGAACGGGTACGAGACGCGCACGCCGGGCAGCAGCCGGATGAAGGTCAGCAGGCCCAGCTCCTCGGTGCCCAGGAGGACGAGCTGCTGGCGGTGCGACTGGTTCTCGGCTTCGAACGAGTAGTCGGTCACGCGCAGCACGACGTCCAGGTCGCGGTCGGCGAGCGCGACGGGCAGAGCATCCTCGGCGGAGGAATGGGGCAGGAGCGCGGTGAGCGCGAGGATTGCTGTGAGCATCGGAAACCTCCTTGGCGCCTTTGCGCAAGGCGGTTATCGACGCCTCCCCCCGATCCCTTGAGGACGGCGGACCGCAATCGGGAAGAAAATGCGCGGTCGCCGAAGCGGCTCAGTCCCGCCCCATGAACCGGAACGCCGCCCAGTCCGCCGCCGGCCGGCCTTCCGCGCGCAGCTTGGCGCGCGCAGCTCGCGCGGCCGCCGAGGGCATCGCGCCCGAGATCAGGCCCTCGTGGAAGTGCACGGCGAAGCGCTCGGCCGCGGCGTCCGCGACCGGCCAGAGCGTCACGAGCAGGTTGCGCGTGCCGGGCTCGAGGAACGCGCGGCTGATCCCGTAGAACCCCTCGGCGTCGATGAAGCGCCCGCCGGCCGTGTCGCACGTGGTCAGCACGACCAGCGGCGAGCGCGGCGCGCGATCGAAGATCTCCTCGGCGCAGACGACCTCGCTCCCCGAGAGCTCGAGGCCGACGGCGGCGAGGCGCTCGCTCGGACAGCCACCGCGCACCAGGTGCGTCGCGATGTGCAGCGGACCTCCGCGCTCGAGAGCGTCCGTGAGCGCGCCGGGGACGAACGCGGCGCCCGAGAGCAGCCTGGCGCGCGGGCGGACGCGCGCGATCGCGCCGAGCTCGCGCGCTGCGCCCGGGAGGCGCAGCTCGTCCGACGTGCTCCAGGGGTTTCCGAGCAGCGTCCACTCGCCATACTCGCCGGGCGGCACGCGCCGCCCCGGACGCGCGGCCGGCAGGCCCGGCAGGACGACCGGCGTGAAGCGCTCGTCGACGCCCGTCCCGTCGAGCTCGAGCAGCGTGACGGGCAGCGCCTCGAGCGGTCCGTGCAAGAGGAAAAGGAGCGTCCCGCCGTCCCCGTCGCGCAAGAGGCGCGCGACGAGCTCGCCCGGGAGGAGCCGCGCGGAGATCTCGCGCCCGAGCTCGCGGGCGCGCGCGTCGTCGCCGAGCACGACCGCCTCGCGCAGGCGGCGCACGGCGGATTCGAAGTCGCGCCGGCCCCCCGGGACCGGCGCCGCCCACGCGCCGCCCTCGGCGTCGACGTGCGCGACGACGGCCCCGTCCGCACCCACCCCCCAGGTCACGAGGCCGCGGTCGTAGTTGGCGGCCCAGGCGCAGAGGTCGTCGTCGTCGATGGAGCCGTCGGCGTCGATCGAACCGGGCGAACCCATCGAACCGGGCGAACCGGGCGAACCGGGCGAACCGGAGGCCATGTCCTCCGGCGCGAGCGTCTCGCGCAGCCCGCGCAGGCGCAGGCGCCGCGACTGGTAGTCCTCGAGGATGCGCGCCGCCGTGAGGGCGCGGCCCGCGCGGCCCTCCGCCACGGCGAGCAGCACGACGGTGTGCAGCCCGATCCACTCGCCGATCACGCTGCCTCCGGTCGGCTCGCCCTGCAGCGACTGCCACGCCTCCGCGCGCTCGAGCGCGGCGCGCAGCCAGTCGATCGCCAGCTCGTGACGCCCGCCGCGCAGCCACGCCTCGCCCAGGAACGAGCAGGCCTGGGCCTGGGCCTCGAAGCTCCAGTCCGCGAGCAGCCCCGGCTCCGCGAGGGCCTCGATCACCTCTTCCGGCCGGCCCTCCGCCAGGTCGAGCGCCGCCTGAGCCAGGAGGCTCAGCTCGCCGCTCGACTCGAGCTCGGCGATCTCGCGCCGCGCCGACAAGACGTCGCCAGTGCGCAGGAGCGCGGTGCCGAGCAGCGCGTGCCACTCGCTCTCGTGGCTCGCCGCGGCCGGCGGATGCCGCAGCAGGAAGGCGATCGCCGGCTCGGCGCGGTCGACCTGCAAGAGGCGGCTCGCGTGCTCGCGCGCGAGCGGCCAGCTCTCGTCGGGGCCCGTCAACGTGGCGATCTCGCCCAGGCAGCGATCGACCTCGGCGAGGTCCCCGGCGTCGCGCGCGAGGGCGACGAGGCCGAAGAGCGCCTGTGCCCGGAACTCGTCGTTGCCGGCGCGCCCGGCGAGCTCGCCGCAGCTCTCGAAGGCCTGGCGCGCGGCGCGCGAATGATGGCGCGCGCGTTCGAGCCGGCCGAGCACCCACAGCGGCTCGAGCTGCGGCGTGACGATGCCCGCCCGCGCGAAGAGATCGATGCTCTCGTGCGCGTGCTCGGCGACCGAATCGAGGACGCGCGCGAGCTGCGAGCGCGGCATCCCGCTCTCGTTCTCGGCGCGGTCGATCTCGAGCCGCGCCAGGAGCGCCAGCGCCCGCGCGGCGGGCTGCGGGTCGGCCGCGGCGCGCGTGCGTTCGACGAACGACCCGAGCTCGCCGACCAGCTGCTCGCGCAGCTCGCTCCAGTCCTCGTCCTCTCCGAGCCCTTCGTGACCGGCCTCGACGAGCTCCATGCGCAGGGCGTGGAACTCCTTCTCGTCGGCGAGACCCTGGCGGCGCTCCTCGACGGGGAGGCCCGAGTAGAAGCGCGCGACGTCCAGGGCGTCGCAGCGCGCGTGCACCTCGCAGAGGTGCCGTCCGAGCTCGGCCAGCGGCACTTCGAGCTCGGCGCTCCCCGACCGCATCCCGGAGAGGAACCCCACGAAGCGCGCGAGGTGCGCGTCGAGGTCGCACTGCGGCCCGTCCACCTCCTGGGCGCCGATCGCGGCGAGGGGGCCGGCGACGGCGGCGAGGAGCGCCGCGGGCAGCGTGAGGGACGCGGCGCGCCCCGGGGACCGCGCTGCGTCCATCAGCGTCCCTGGATGCCGCGGAGGTACGCCTCGCGCTCCGGCGAGGGCGGCAGGTGGCGTGCGATCGTCCGCGCGTCGGTGAAGAAGCCCGCCTCGTGCAGGCGCCACACCGCCGGCTCGTCGCCGAGGTCCTCGAGCTCCTCGCCGAGCCCGGGCTCCTCGACGATCTGGAAGTCGCGCGCGCCCAGGTACTGGTCGAGGCGGTCGACGACGGCCCATGCCTCCCAGGTGTAGTAGCCCGGGCGCAGGCCGCGCGTCCCCCAGGTCCGCGGCGTGCGCGTCTCCATCCGATCCATCTCCGTTCCGCGCGCGAAGGCGCCGCCGTCGTGGCGCAGGACGACGAAGCGGTAGCGCTCGGCGCCCTCGACGGGCTCGACCTCGTACTCGGGCTTGCTCGCGAAGAGGGTCCGGCTCCGGGGGAGGTCCGCGGGGGGGGCGGCGAGCACCTTGCCGCGCGGGAAGAGCAGCGGGCTCTGGCCCTCGCCGCGCAGGAGCGGCGTCTCGGGCAGCCCGATCGCGGCGACGCCGCGGCTCTCGCGCCCGCGTTCGACGAAGAGCGTCGCGATCGCGAGCACCGCCGCCGCCGCCGCGATCGGGGCGAGGCGCCGCAGCGCCGGTCGGCTCGGGCCGCGCGGGCCGCCCGCTCGCTCGCCGGCGAGCGGCCCCGGGCCCGCGGGCGCCGGGGATCCCGCCGGGCGCGGGGAGGCTTCGGCGAAGGGGCCCCCGGCGTCGCCGCGGCGCGCGGGCGCCGCGACGCGGCCCCGGCCGGGCGCGGCCGCGCCGTCGCCGCGCGGGTCCCGCTCGCCCCACTGCACGGGCGGCCCGTCGAGCGGCGGACGGACGTCGAGCGGCAGCGGCGGCGAGGCCTGCAACGACTGGACGAAGCCGCGGCACTCGCTGCAGCCGTCCAGGTGCCGGCGCAGCACCTTGCGGTCCTCGACGCCGAGCGCCTCGTACCCGGGCCCGCGCCCGTAGTCGTAGAGCACGTTCGCCGTCGGGCAGGGGGCCGCGCTGCGCAGACGCGCGGCGAGCCACGCTTCGGCCCGCTGCAGGTGGGCCAGACGCGTGGCCGTCCGAGGATCGCGCGACAGATCCTCGAATCGATCCCGGGACAGCTCGTCCCACGCGATGAGGAGCTCGCTGGCCTCGGAATCGTCCAGGCGCTCGTGGGGGGGGACCACGTTCGACTCGAACTCCGCATCCGGACGCGCCGCGGGGCGTCTTTCCGGCCGTTTTTCCGGATCTTGGGGCGTCATTCCAGGGTCTCCTCCACGGCGATCTGGCTCACCAGCACCCGCCGCATGCTGACGGTCGCTCGACGCAAGCGGTACTTGGTCTGTTCGAGGGAGATCGAAAGGCGCTGGGCGATCTCGCCCAGCGTCGCGCCTTCCATGAAGCGCAGGCTCAAGAGGCTCTGGTCCTCCGCCTCGAGGCTCGTCAGCGCGTCCCGGACCAGCGAGCCGATCTCGGAGTCGGCGAGCTGCTCGGAGGGGCCGGGCTGGCGGTCCTCGCGCTCGGACAGCTCCTCGCCCGTCGTCGCGAACCGGACCGCGCGCTGCGCCCCCTGCTTGCGCTTGAGGTCGACGCAGCGGCACCACGCCACGCGGTAGAGCCACGTCCCGAACGACCCCTTGTTGGGGTCGAAGGTCCCCTTGTCGAGGCGGTCGAGCACGTAGACCACGAGCTCCTGGTACAGGTCCTCGCGAGTCGTCGGGTCGGTCTCGAAGTGCCCGATGCAATGGTAGAGGAGCGAGCGGTAGCGCTCGAGGAACGTCGCGACCGCCGACTCGCGTCGCTCCCTCAGTCCGAGGACCAGCTCCTGCTCATCCAAACGTGGATTTCCCCTCTTCCGCCGCCGCGAGCGACTATACGTCCGCCCGGGGGCATTCCAAAGATCGAGCCACCGGGGCGGGTCTGGGACCGGGCCCCGGCGGGGTAAGGCGCTCGAGCGGGCCTACCCTTATAGTATTCGCCCCCCGCCCAGGAGACACCGTGAAGGAAGTCGTCATCGCCAGCGCCTGCCGCGCGCCGATCGCCAGGTTCCAGGGCTCGCTCGCCGGCTTCCGGGCGCCCGAGCTCGGGGCTCTCGCGGCGCGGGAGGCCCTCGAGCGGGCCGGGATCCGCCCCGACGTCGTCGACGAGGTGATCCTGGGCAACGTGCTCGCCGCCGGGCTCGGGCAGAACCCAGCGCGCCAGGCAGCGCGCGCCGCCGGGGTCCCCGACACGGTCGGCAGCGTCACCATCAACAAGGTCTGTGGCTCGGGGCTCAAGGCCGTGATGCTCGCCGCGCAGGCGATCCGCGCCGGCGACGCGCAGGTCGTCCTCGCCGGGGGGATGGAGAGCATGACCAACGCGCCCTACCTCGTGCCCCAGGCGCGCGAGGGCGTGCGCCTGGGCCACGCCGAGCTGGTCGACTCGATGGTCCACGACGGGCTGTGGGACCTCTACAACGACTTCCACATGGGGATGACCGGGGAGCTCGTCGCGGAGAAGTACGAGATCGGTCGCCGGGAGCAGGACGAGTTCGCCGCCGAGAGCCACCGGCGCGCCGCCGAAGCCACCGCGGCCGGGCGCTTCGACGAGGAGAAGTTCACGATCCAGGTCCCGCAGCGCAAGGGCGATCCGATCCCGTTCGACACCGACGAGACCATCCGCGCCGGGACGACCGCCGACTCGATCGCCGGGATGCGACCGGCCTTCAAGCGCGAGGGCGGGACCGTGACCGCCGCGAACGCCTCCGCGATCAACGACGGGTCGGCGGCGCTGGTCGTCATGAGCGCCGAGGCCGCGGAGGAGCACGGCGTGCAGCCGCTGGCGCGCATCCTCGCCTACCATACGGGCGGCTGCGCGCCCGAGTGGGTCATGATGGCTCCCGAGCGCTCCATCCGGGGCTGCGCGGCGAAGCTCGGCAAGCAGCCGACCGACTTCGAGCTGCACGAGATCAACGAGGCCTTCTCGGTCGCCGCCATCGCCCTGCGGCGCGTGCTCGACCTCGACCCCGAGCGCGTCAACGTGAACGGCGGCGCCGTGGCGCTCGGCCACCCGATCGGGGCCTCCGGGGCGCGCATCCTCGTGACGCTCCTGCACGCGATGAAGCAGCGCGGCGCGCGCACGGGGATGGCCTCGCTGTGCCTGGGCGGCGGCAACGCCGTCTCGGTCGCGGTCGAGAGGATCGGCGCGTGACGCAGCCGTTCTTCGCCGAGGTGGGGGTCGTCGGGGCGGGCACGATGGGCAACGGCATCGCCCATGTGTTCGCCGCGTCCGGCAGCCGCGTGCTGATGATCGACTCCGCGCCGGAGGCGCTCGAGCGCGGGCGCGCGGCCATCGAGCAGAGCCTCGGCCGGATGGTGAAGAAGGAGAAGATCAGCGGGGCGGAGGCCGCCGCGATCCTCGGCCGCGTGCGCTGCGCGTCCGCGCTCGAGGACGTCGGCTCCGCGCAGCTCGTCGTCGAGGCCGTCGTCGAGCGCGCGGACGTAAAGGCCGACGTCTTTCGCAGGCTCGACGCGCTGACCCGCGCCGAGACCATCCTCGCCACGAACACCTCGTCGATCTCGATCACCGCGATCGGCGCCTGCACCGCTCGGCCGGACAAGGTGATCGGGATGCACTTCATGAACCCCGTGCCGGTGATGACCCTGGTCGAGGTGATCCGCGGCCAGGAGACGTCCGACGAGGTGTGCGCGAGCGTCGTCGAGTGCGCGCGCAGCCTGGGCAAGGAGCCGGTCGAGGCGCACGATTTCCCGGGGTTCGTGAGCAACCGGATCCTGATGCCGATGATCAACGAAGCGGTCTACTGCCTCATGGAGGGCGTGGCGACGCGCGAGGGCATCGACACGGTCATGAAGCTGGGAATGGCCCACCCGATGGGGCCGCTGGCGCTGGCCGACCTCATCGGGCTCGACGTCTGTCTCGACATCATGGGAGTGCTGCACTCCGGCCTCGGGGATTCGAAGTACAGGCCCTGCCCCCTGCTGCGGCGCATGGTCGCCGCGGGACGGCTCGGGCGGAAGAGCGGCAAGGGGTTCTACGACTACTCATGAACTTCGAGCTGACCGAGGATCTGGAGATCATCCGCGACGCGGCGCGCGAGTTCGCCGAGAACGAGCTGCTGCCGCGCGCCACGCGCCACGACCGCCAGGGCTCGATCGATCGCGAGGTCTTCGATATGCTGGGCGAGCTCGGCTTGTGGGGCCTCACGGTCCCCGAGGAGCACGGCGGCGCGGGCCTGGGGAGCTTCGCGCTGACCCTCGTGCTGGAGGAGATCAACTTCGCGTGCGCCTCGACCGGCGTGACGCTGTCGGTGCACAACAGCCTCGTCTGCTCGCCGATCGTCAAGTGGGGCACGGAGGAGCAGAAGCGGCGCTGGCTGCCGCGACTCGCCACCGGCGAGATCCTCGGGTGCTACTCGCTCAGCGAGGCCAGCTCGGGGTCCGATGCCGCCGCCCTGCGCGCGACCGCGCGGCGCGACGGCGACGACTGGGTCATCGACGGCACGAAGCTGTGGGTGACCACCGGCGACAAGGCGGGGGTGGTGCTCGTCTACGTGCGCACCGACCCCGAGGCTCCGAGGTCGCGCGGCATCAGCGCGTTCCTCGTGCCGACCGACACTCCCGGCTTCCAGGTCGGCAAGCTCGAGAAGAAGACCGGGATCCGCGGCTCGACGACGGTCGAGCTGATCTTCGAAGAGGTGCGCGTGCCGGCGGGCGCGATGCTCGGCGAGGAGAACCGCGGCTTCCCGATCGCGCTCGACACGCTCGACGGCGGTCGCATCGGGATCGCCGCCCAGGCCGTGGGGATCGCGCGCGCCTGCCTGGCGGCGTCGATCAAGTACGCGAAGGAGCGCGAGCAGTTCGGCCAGCCCATCGGCCGGTTCCAGGCGGTCCAGTGGAAGCTGGCCGACATGTCCACGCGGATCGACGCGTCGCGCCTCTTGACCTACCAAGCCGCGTGGCTGAGCGACCGCGGCGAGTTGTGCAACCGCGAGGCTGCCCAGGCCAAGCTGCTGGCGTCGCAGACTGCCAACTACTGCGCCGACGAGTGCCTGCAGATCCACGGGGGAGCCGGGTACACCGACGACTTCCACGTCGAGCGTCTGTTCCGCGACGCGCGCATCACCGAGATCTACGAGGGCGTGACCGACATCCAGCGGATCGTCATCGCGCGCAGCCTCCTCACCTGAGCTAGCTAGCCCGGCCAGCCGTGTCGACCGCGCCCGCGCTCTCCAGGAGGCTCCTCGACGGCGATCGAGCCGCTCTGGCGCGCATGATCTCGTGGGCCGAGAACGGGGACGCGCGCTTCCCCGAGGCGCTGGCCGCCGTGTACCCGCGCGTCGGGCGCGCCTGGCGGCTCGGCGTCACAGGGCCGCCCGGCGCGGGAAAGAGCACGCTCGTGAACGAGCTCGCGCGCCTCCTGCGCGCGGAGCACCTCACCGTCGGTATCCTCGCGGTCGACCCGTCGAGCCCGTTCAGCGGTGGCGCGCTGCTCGGCGATCGCATCCGGATGGAGGGCCACGCCGGCGACCCGGGCGTGTTCATCCGCTCGATGGCCAGCCGCGGGAGCCGCGGCGGGATCGCGCGCGCGTCGATCGACGCCTGCGACGTGATGGACGCGTTCGGCTTCGACGAGATCGTGATCGAGACCGTCGGCGTCGGTCAGGCGGAGTACGACGTCGTGTCCGCCGCCGACACGATCGCCGTCGTGCTCTGTCCCGGCGCGGGCGACGGGATCCAGGCGATGAAGGCCGGCCTGCTCGAGGTCGCGGACTTGCTCGTCGTGAACAAGGCGGACCTCGACGGCGCCGACCGCCTGCAGGTCGACCTGGAGGACGCGCTGCTGCTGCGCGCGCAGCAGGACGGCGGATGGCGCGCACCCGTCGTCCGTTGCAGCGCGGGCACCGGCCGCGGCGCGGACGACGTGCTGGCCGGGGTTCGCGCGCATCGCAGGCACCTGGGCGAGGCGCTGCGCGACGAGCGCCGGCGCGCGAAGCGCCTCCAGCAGGTGCAGCGCATGGTCTCCGAACGGCTGAGCGAGTCGCTCTGGGGCGAGCGCGGCTGGCGCGCCGCGGCGCAGGCCCTCCTCGATCGCGACCGGACACCGTACAATGTCGCGTCCGAGCTCTTGGACACGCTCCTGGGAGGGATCGGAGCGCGCGCCTCCGGGCCGCACCCGGAGGGCGGGACGGAGAAAGAGGTCGGCCTCTCATGAGCACTTCCACGCAAGGCGCGCGCGCCGTCACCGCAGCGGACTCCGCGGCAGCCTGGCGCGCGGCCATGGAGCAGGCCAAGCTGCGCGACGTCGAGTTCACGACGCTCTCCGGCGCCGAGCTGCAGCCGCTCTACGGCCCCGAGGACTCGGGGCTGGACCCCGAGCGCGACCTCGGCTACCCGGGGCAGTTCCCGTTCACGCGCGGGGTGCACGCGAGCATGTACCGCGGCCGGCTCTGGACGATGCGCCAGTTCGCCGGGTTCGGGAGCGCGCGCGAGACGAACGAGCGCTTCAAGTTCCTGCTCGACCACGGGCAGACCGGCCTGTCGGTGGCGTTCGACTTCCCGACGCTGATGGGGCGCGACGGCGACGACCCGCTCGCGAAGGGCGAGGTCGGACAGGCCGGTGTCGCGGTGTCCAGCCTGAGGGACATGCAGACCCTCATGGCGGGCATCCCGATGGACGAGGTCTCGACGTCGATGACCATCAACGGTCCGGCCCCGATCCTGCTCGCCTTCTACATCGCCTGTGCCGCGAGCCAGGGGGTCGACCCGAAGCTCGTCCGCGGGACGGTCCAGAACGACATCCTGAAGGAGTACCAGGCGCAGCACGCCTGGCTCGTCCCGCCCGAGCCCGCGCTGCGCATGATCACGGACGTGATGGCGTACTGCGCCGAGCGCGTGCCGCAGTGGAACACGATCTCGATCTCCGGCTACCACATCCGCGAAGCAGGCTCGACCGCGGCGCAGGAGCTGGCCTTCACGCTGATCAACGGCACGGAGTACGTGCGGCGCGGCATCGCGGCCGGCCTGGCGGTCGACGCGTTCGCCCCGCGGCTGTCGTTCTTCTTCGACAGCCACCTCGACTTCTTCGAGGAGATCGCGAAGTTCCGCGCCGCCCGGCGCATCTGGGCGCGCAAGATGCGCGACGAGTTCGGGGCCACCGACCCGCGCTCCTGGATGTGCCGCTTCCACACGCAGACCGCGGGCGTGTCCCTCACGGCCCAGCAACCCGAGAACAACATCGTGCGCACGGCGTTCGAGGCGCTGGCCGCCGTCCTCGGGGGCACGCAGTCGCTGCACACCAACTCGATGGACGAGACGCTCTCGCTGCCGACGGAGAAGGCGGTCAAGATCGCTTTGCGCACGCAGCAGATGATCGCGGAGGAGATCGAGGTCGCGCATGTCGCCGACCCGCTCGCCGGCTCCTACTTCGTCGAGGCGCAGACGACCCGTCTCGAGCGGGAGGCGCTGCGCTACTTCGAGGAGGTGGAGAAGCGCGGCGGCGTCGTGCCGTGCATCGAGTCCGGGTACTTCCAGCGCGAGATCCACGGCTCCGCGGTCCGCTACCAGCGCGCGATCGAGCGCGGGACGAAGAAGATCGTCGGCGTGAACTGCTACCGCGAGGACGACGGCGCAGGACCGCCGATCGAGATCCACCGCATCGACCCCAAGTCCGAGAAGGAGGCGTGCAGCGGCCTCGCCGAGCTGCGCAGGAAGCGCGACTCCCGCGCCGCGCAGCGCGAGCTGGACGCGGTGCGCGACGCGTGCCGCGCCGGCGGCAACCTGCTCGAGCGCTTCGTCGCAGCCGCGCACGCCGACTGCACGCTGGGCGAGATCGCCGAGGTCCTGCGCCAGGAGTTCGGCGAGTTCAAGGAACCGAGGATCCTCTGAGGCCACCGGAGATGCAACGGAAGATCCGAGTGCTCGTCGGCAAGCCCGGCCTGGACGGACACGACCGTGGGGCGAAGACCGTGGCCAGCGTCCTGCGCGACCACGGCATGGAGGTCATCTACAGCGGGCTGCACAAGACTCCGGCGGCCATCGCGGAGATCGCGCTCCAGGAGGACGTCGACGTCGTCGGGCTGTCGATCCTTTCCGGCGCGCACATGGAGCTTTTCCCGCGCGTGCGGGAGGAGCTGAGGGCCCGCGGGATGGGGCACGTCCTGCTCGTGGGCGGGGGCATCATCCCCGGGGACGACATCGCCCGGCTCGAGGAGGGCGGCTTCGCCAAGCTCTTCGGCCCGGGCACGCACACGGACGAGATCGCGCGCTTCATCCGCGAGGAGATGGAGAAGAGATGGGCGAAGGAACGAGCCGACGTTTAGACCCGAATGTCCAGCGCGAGATCCTGAACATCGAGGAGGCCGCGGCGCTCCTGGGCGTGAGCGTGAAGACTTTCAACAAGGTCCTGCAGACCGAGGACATTCCCGCGCGGAAGATCGGGCGCGAGTGGAAGTTCTCGAAGAAGGCCCTGATCGACTGGGTGGGCAACGGGCGCTCCTCCAAGTACCGGCGCGACCAGGGCGACCGCCCCGCGGGTCGAGCCGAGCCACCCGGACAGGCCGGCGACGGCGTGGGGCGCAGGACCAGAGGCTGGCAGATCGAGCTGGATTGAATCGATGACGATCGCGATGAACACCCTCCCCGAGATTCGCCACGGCCTCGACCTGAGCGAGGATCAGCAGATGATCCGCGACATGGTGCGCGAGTTCGCGGCGAAGGAGGTGGCCCCCCTCGCCGCGGAGATCGACGAGACGCACACGTTCTCGGTCCAGACCTGGGAGAAGATCGTCGCGCTGGGCCTTCCCGGCATCCCGTTCCCCGAGGAGTTCGGCGGCAGCGGCGGGGGGACGCTCGACTACATGCTGGCCGTCGAGGAGCTGGCGAAGGTCTGCGCGTCGACGGCGCTCTCGTTCGCGGCCCACGTCAGCCTGGGCACCTACCCGATCTACGCCTGGGGCGACGACGAGCTGAAGCGCGCCTACGTACCCAAGCTGGTCAGCGGCGAGTACATGGGGGCGTACGGCCTGACCGAGCCCGGGGCGGGCTCGGACTCCGGCGGGACGCGCACGAGTGCCGTCCTCGATGGCGACGAGTGGGTGCTCAACGGCCGCAAGTGCTTCATCACGAACGCGAACTACGCCGGGACCTTCATCTGCACCGCCGTGACCGAGAAGGGCATCGGCGTCAGGGGCATCAGCGCCTTCGTCGTCCCGCGCGACACGTCCGGCTTCTCGCTCGAGAAGGGCGAGGTCAAGCTCGGCATGCGCGGGTCGGACTGGGCGAGCCTCGTGTTCGAGAGCGCGCGCGTCCCGCGCAACCACCTGCTCGGCCCGAAGGGCGAGGGGTTCATCACCTTCATGAAGACCCTCGACGGCGGGCGCATCTCGATCGGAGCGCTGGCCCTCGGCATCGCCGAGGGGGCGTACGAGTGTGCGCGGCAGTACGCCCAGGAGCGCGAGGCCTTCGGGAAGACGCTCAGCGGGCAGCAGGCGGTGCAGTTCAAGCTCGCCGACATGGCCGTGCAGATCGAGGCGGCGCGCCACCTCGTGTACCACGCCGCGCGCATCAAGGACACGGGCGCGTCCTACACCCAGGAGGCCGCCATGGCCAAGCTGTACGCGTCCGAGGCGGCCATGCGCGTGACCTACGACGCGATCCAGATCTACGGCGGCTACGGCTACTCGCGCGAGTACCCGGTCGAGCGCATGTGGCGCGACGCCAAGCTGTGCACGATCGGCGAGGGCACGTCCGAAGTCCAGCGGATCGTCATCGCGCGGCAGATCCTGGGCACCGCGGGGCGCTAGCAGGTGCCGGCGGCCAGCGCGACGCCCCCGGCCTGGCGGCAGCGGCGCGTGCAGGTCGGCGACTGGCAGGTCACCGAGCTCTCGGACGGCTTCATGCGCCTCGACGGGGGATCGATGTGGGGCGTCGTGCCGCGCCCGATGTGGAGCGCCATGACGCCTGCGGCGGACGACAACACGATCCCCCTCGCGCTGCGTCCGTTCCTGGCCCGCAAGGGCGAGCTGTGCGTCCTGATCGAGGGCGGCGTCGGCCGGCGCTGGGAGCCCAAGTGGCGCGGCATCTACCAGATGCAGGCCACGGTGGGGCTCGAAGAGACCCTGGGCGAGGCCGGCGTCGAGCCCGGGGACGTCACGCACGTCGTCCTCTCGCACTGCCACTGGGACCACATCGGCGGGCTCGTCGTGCGCAAGGGCGGCGATCTCGCGCCGCTCTTCCCGCGCGCGCGGCACTTTGCCCCCGCGATCGAGATCGAGGTGGCCAAGCGACCCGGCCACGCGCGGCGCGCCTCCTACCGGGCGCAGGACGTGCGGCCGCTCGAGGACCTGGGGCTCCTCGCGCCCTACACGGGCGGCGAGCTCCTGCCGGGTCTCCGCGCGCACGTGCTCGGCGGCCACTCCGACGGCGTCGCGCTGATCACGCTGGGCGAGGGTGGGGGCGGCGACACGGCGGTCTTCTGGTCGGACGTCGTCCCGACGACGCACCACGTCCAGCCGGCGTACATCATGGCGTTCGACATCGACGTCGTGCGCTCGTTCGAGCAGCGCTCGGCGTGGCTGGAGCGCGCCGCCAGCGCGGGCTGGATCGGCCTCTACTACCACGACGTCGACCACGCGTTCGGCCGGATCGAGCGCGACGGGAAGCGCTACGTCCACGTCGCGGTTCCGGAGGAAGGGGCTGGCGCGTGAGCGGCATGCGCATCGTCTCGCTGTGCCCCAGCCTGACCGAGCTCGTCTTCGACCTCGGGCGCGGGGAAGACCTCGTGGGCATCACGACGTTCTGCGTGCACCCTGCGGACCGCGTCGGCGCGGTCGAGAAGGTGGGCGGGACGAAGACGCCCGACGTCGAGCGCATCGTCGAGCTCGCCCCGGACATCGTGCTGCTCAACGAGGAGGAGAACCGCATCGAGGACGCCGAGGCGCTCGCCGACGCCGGCGTCCGGTGCCTCGCGAGCCTGCCCAAGGACCCCGCGACGACGGCCGCCATGGTGCGCGAGATCGCGGCCGCGCTCGACGGCGGCGAGCCCGGCGAGCGCACCGCGCGAGCCACCGACATCGGCGAGCGCATCGCGCGCGACATCGAGGAGCGCGCCGCGCGGGTCGCGCGCGACGCCGCCGGCGCGCGGCGCGTGCGCTGGGCGTACCTGATCTGGCGCAAGCCCTGGATGAGCGTGAACCGCGACACCTTCGCGGACGCGCTGCTGCGCCTTCCCGGAGGCGAGAACGTGTTCGCCGACCTGACCGCGCGCTACCCGGAGATCACGCTCGAAGATCTGCGCGCCGCGCGCCCCGACGTCGTGTTCCTCTGCAGCGAGCCGTATCGGTTCGACGAGCGGCACGCGCTCGAGCTCGCCTCGTCCACGGGCATCGAGCGGAGCCGGCTGCGCATCGTGGACGGGGAGTACCTGTCCTGGCACGGGTCGCGGACGCCGGACGGGATCGACTATGCCGAGCGCGTCGTCCGGGCGGCGCGGGCGCTCGAGTCGCGCAGCGCGTCGGGATGAGAGCCGAGGGCCGGCCGCCGAAGAGAAATCGGGGGCGCGGCCCCGCTGTGGCCGCGCCCCCGGTCCTCTGGTGGGTTGGCGAGAGGCCCTGGGGGCGCCTCTCGCCGGAGAAGTGGGAAGGAAGGAACCAGAGAACCTCGCTCTGCTGGGGGAATCGCTCGTTGATCGGGTTCGCGTCGAGGGGTATAGAGCCCCGCAGCTCGATCGCCCCTTTACGTTGCGGAAAAGTCGTCGGAGGCGCCTGAGGCGCCCGCCGTTACGGATTGGAAGGGTCGCGCCGGCGCGGGCAGAATGCTCGGCCCTTCCACCCCGCCCCCTGCCATTCGCGCCCGCACCACGATGCTGCAGCTCGTCCCCTTCTTCGCCTTTCCACTCCTCGACGCCGCACCGGCAGCCGCGACCGAGCCCGGGTTCGGTTTCCCGCGCTACGAGGCGCCGTACCGCCAGGACGACGCCGAAGCGCAGGAGGTCGACCCGACGAAGAGCGTCTGGAAGGCCGCCGTCACGCTGGGAGCGTCCTCCGCCAGCGGGAACACCGACGTCAAGTCCATCGCCTTCACGGGCGACGCCGTGAAGGAGGCCGCCGAGAAGGCGGGCGGCCAGCAGCGCTACACGCTCGGTCTCTCCTACAACTACGCGGAGGCCGAGGGCGTCCAGACTCAGAACCGCAAGGCCATCAATGGCCAGGTCGACCACTTCTTGTCCGCGCGCTCGTACGTGCTGGGCACGGCCGGTGCCATGACCGATGACCAGGCGAACCTCGATCTGCGCTGGACCGCCGGCGTCGGCTACGGCAACCAGTTCGTCGACTCCGCGAAGTGGAAGGTCAGCGGCGAGCTCGGGATCAGCTACGTCGACGAGGACTACGAGGAGTTCCCGGGCCTTCCCTCGTCCGACCAGGCCTTCACGGCGGCGCGCATCGCCTACAACTGGGACTGGATCGCGAACGACAACGTCAACCTCACCCAGAACATGGCCGCGTACCCGAACGTCGAGGATCCGAACGACTTCTTCGGCACGCTCGACACGCGCGCCAAGATCGTCTTGACCGAGAAGCTCTTCACGCAGCTGCGCTGGCTCTGGAACTACAACAGCAACCCCCCGCTGGACAGCACCGGCGTCCGCCTGGAGCGGTCCGACCACCTGGTCGAGCTGACGATCGGCTGGACGTTCTGAGCGCGTTCCCGCGAGCTACTCGTCCGCGTACGCCTCGAGCTCTTCGGGCATCTGGAACACGACGCGTTCCGGCTCGGCGTCGACGTCGACCACGCGCGTCACCGGCCCGGAGCGCGCGATGCGCTCGAGGATCTCGCCCACGAGCGCCTCGGGGGCCGAGGCTCCCGCGGTGACGCCGACCCGGGCCTTGCCCGCGAGCCAGCTCGCCTGAAGCTGGTCCGGATCGTCGAGGAGGTAGGCCTGGATGCCCGAGCGCTCCCCCAGCTCCTGGAGGCGGCGCGAGTTCGAGCTGTTCGGCGAGCCGACGACGAGCAGCACGTCGACCTGCGGGGCGAGCTGGCGCACCGCGTTCTGCCGGTTCTGGGTCGCGTAGCAGATGTCCCTGAGCTCGGGTCCGCGCACCTTCGGGAAGCGCCGCACGAGCGCGTCGATCGTCGCGCGCGTGTCGTCGACCGAGAGCGTCGTCTGCGTCACGTAGGCGAGCTCGTCGGGATCGTCGACCTCGAGCTCCTCGACCTCCTGGACGGTCGACAGCACGTGCACCTTGCCGGAGATGCGGCCGCGCGTGCCCTCGACCTCGGGGTGGCCCGGGTGGCCGATCAGGACGATCTCGCGGCCCTGCTCCGCGTACCTCGCCGCCTGCACGTGCACCTTGGTTACGAGCGGGCACGTCGCGTCGATCACCCGCAGCGCTCGCTCCCGGGCCTTGGCGACGACGGCGTCGGACACGCCGTGGGCGCTGAAGATCGCGACGGCCTCTCGAGGTACGTCCTCGAGACCCTGGACGAAGACGGCGCCCTGGGCGAGGAGCTCCTGGAGCACGTGCGTGTTGTGCACGATCTCGTGCAGCACGTAAACCGGGGCCCCGTACAGCGCCAGGGCGCGCTTGACGATCTCGATCGCGCGGTCCACGCCGGCGCAGAAGCCGCGGGGGTTCGCGAGCCGCACCTCCATCGGTCGGGCCTAGTGCGGCGCCTCGCGCGCGTAATTGCGGTTCCAGCCCGGAATCTCCACGACGACGTCCATGGAGCCGTCCGGGACGGCCTGGCACGCGAGCCGCGACTGCAGGGTCAGGCCCGGCGCGGAGTCCAGCATGTCCTCCTCGTCCTCGGTCGCCTCCTGGCAGCTCTCGAAGCCCTCGCGCAGGATCACGTGGCAGGTCGAGCACGCGCACACGCCGCCACAGGCGTGGTCGAGCTCGATCCCGTGGCCGAGGGCGATCTCGAGGATCGAGCCCACCTGCCCGTCGCGCTCGTACGGCAGCTCGCTAGGAACGACCTCGACCTTCACGTCCATCGGCAGGAACGTGATCGTGTACTGCTTCTGGGGCAGCCGCGCCTGGACCGCCTGGTTGTACGGGTTGCTTCCGCCCATCTCGCGCTCGCGGCGGCCAGCCGGCCGGCCGCGAATCACACTCCGGACCCGAAGTCTAACGCGTCCGGGCCCGCGGGCCTCTTAGGCTCGGCCGTGGGCTCTTTCCGGCGCCGACGCCGTGTCTTTCTCTCGGACTCGGCGCCCTCGACACCGACTCCGAAGGGCGTGCTCGGCGGGCTCGGCTCGGCGCGGACCGGGGGCTCGGGCTCGCCCGCGGGCGCGCCCGAACGCTCCGGCCGCCGCCCGCCGTCCTTCCAGCGCCGCTCGGGCGCGGCCGCGCCCGGCGCGTCCCCCGAGCTCCGCGAGCGCCGCGAGCGCCGCGAGCCCCCGGTGCCCCCGGTGCCTCCGGGGCTTCCGGGGCCGCGACCGCGGTTCAGCTGGGAGGCGTTCTGGAGCTGCTCGCGCGTGCCCGGCGCGCGCCGCGACAGCGCGTTCCAGCGGCCGCGGCTCGCCGGCGTCACGAAGGTGATCGCGATGCCGCGCCGGCCGGCGCGGCCCGTGCGCCCGATGCGGTGCGTGTAGTCCTCGACGTCGCGCGGGACGCCGAAGTTCACGACGTGGGTGACGTGCTCGACGTCCAGGCCGCGCGAGGCGACGTCCGTGGCCAGGAGCGCCTTGACCTCCCCCGCCCGAAACGCGCCCATCACCCGGAAGCGCGCCGCCTGGTCGTAGCCGCCGTGCAGCGCCTTGATGGGGAAGCGCAGGCGCTCCATGCGGCGCAGCAGCCGGTCGACGTCGGTCCGGCGGTCGCCGAAGACGAGGAAGATGTCGTCGTCGTCGCTCGTCTCGATCAGGCGCGCGAGCTCCCGCACCCGCCCTTCTTCGCTCACCTCGACGAAGTACTGCGAGATCGTGTCCACCGTCGCGAGCCCCAGTGCGGTCGCCACCTCCACCGGGTCGCGGGTGTGCTCCCGCGCCAGGCGCATGAGCTCGGGCGGGAACGTGGCCGAGAAGAGCATCGTCTGGCGCTCGTCGGGCATCGCGCGCAGGATGCGCTTCACGTCGTCCAGGAAGCCGATCTCGAGCATCTTGTCGGCCTCGTCCAGCACGGCGAACTCGGCCCACGGGAAGCTCAGGAAGCCCTGGCCCATCAGATCGAGCACGCGTCCGGGCGTCCCGACGACGACCTGGGCGCCGGCCTGCAGGGCCTCCACCTGGGGCCCCATCTCCTCGCCGCCGACGATCAGAGCCACGCGCAGTCCGCGCGCCCTCCCCAGCTCGGTGAGCACGCCGTGCACCTGCTCGGAGAGCTCGCGCGTCGGGCAGAGCACGAGGCACAGCACCGTCGCCCGAGCCGCCTCGACGCGCGACATGAGCGGCGCGCCGAACGCCAGGGTCTTGCCGGTCCCGGTCTCGGCCTTCGCGATGACGTCGCGTCCCTCGAGCAGCGGGCCGATGGTCAGCGCCTGGATCGGGGTCGGGCGGTGGATCCCCATCTCCTCGATCTTCGCCAGGATCTCGGGCGCCAGCCCCCACTCGCGGAACGACTCCACCTCGGGCGGAGTCTCGAGCGGGTGCAGGGACTCGGGAGGGGCGGAGCCGGAGGAGCCGCGCCGCGGGCCGCCCTTCCTCCCGCGCCCGGACCGTCTAGTGCCTTTCAAGTCGCGTGTCCTGGACCATCTGCCGGCAGTGGGAAGTCCGATAGCATAGCGGCCCGAGGCGCGCGGAGCCCGCACAAACCGACGCGCCCTCCCGTGCGCATCGCCACCTGGAACGTCAATTCGATTCGGGCTCGCCTCCCGCGCCTCTTGCCGTGGCTCGAGGACCGGCGCCCCGACGTCGTCTGCGTCCAGGAGACCAAGGTCGAGGACGACCGCTTCCCGCGCGAGCCCATCGAGGAGCTCGGCTACCAGGTCGTCGCCCACGGAGAGAAGAGCTACAACGGCGTCGCGATCCTCGCCCGCCGGCCCATCGAGGACGTGCGCCGCGGGCTGCCCGGCGACGCGGACGACGCGCCGCGGCGCGTGCTCGCCGCGACTGTCGACGGGGTCGTGCTCGTGTGCGTCTACGTGGTCAACGGCCAGTCGGTGCGCAGCCCGCGGTACCGGGACAAGCTCGACTGGATGGCGCGCCTCGCCCGCTACCTGCGGGGCGACTTCGACCTGCGCGAGCGGCTCGTCGTGGCCGGCGACTTCAACGTCACCTTCGACGACCGCGACGTGTACGACCCCGAGGCGTGGCGCGAGCGCATCCTGTGCTCGACCCCGGAACGTCGAGCCCTCGCGGAGATCGTCGACGTCGGCCTGACCGACGCTTTCCGGCGCTTCCACGAGGAGACCGGGCACTACACCTGGTGGGACTTCCGCACGCGCGGGTTCCGCCGCAACCGCGGCCTGCGCATCGACCACTTCCTGCTCTCTCCTCCCGCGCTCGACGCCTGCCGCAGCGTCGAGATCGACGTCGCGGCGCGCGAGGGCGAGAAGCCCTCCGACCACGCGCCCGTGATCGCGACCTTGGAGTAATCGGAGTAGGGGATCGCCTCCTACGTCGGATGGCGCTGGTGCGCCGCGAGCGCGCGCTCGGCGCGCCGCGTGGTGTCGATCTCCGCGAACAGCGACTCCATCTCGGCCTGCGGGAGGTGCATGCTCTGCAGGAGCAGGTCCGCGAGCGCGCCCGTCGAGACCCCGTCGGGCAGGTTGAGCACGTTCTGGACGCGGGAGAGGATCGCCTCCTCGAGCGGCCCGCGCAGCCGGCTGGCGTCGTCCGGCGTGCAGGGGATCTCCGGCAGGATCCGGTATGTGACCCGCCGGTAGAGCCGCTCGCTCGCCACCTCGGCGATGCGCGCGCGAGCGAGGCCCACGAGCCAGATGTTGAAGCGCCCGTCGTCGAGCTTCACGTGGCGCGCGATCTCGCCGATCCCGGCCACGGACGAGACGGTGGGGTTGCCCTCGAGGCGGTCGCGCTCGTCCTCGTGGACCGTTCCCATCACGATCCGGCCGGGTCCGTCGAGCGAGTCCTCGATCATCTGCCGGTAGCGCGGCTCGAAGACGTGCAGCGGCAGCACCTGGAACGGGAAGAGGAACACGTTCGGCAGGGGGAACAGCGGCGCGGTCGGCGAGTCCTCGCGGCTCGCGGGAGGCCATGTGTCGGGGATCGGCTCCACGCTCAGGACTCCAGGAGCGCTCCCGGCTCGAGGGCTTCGTGCAGCAGGACGAGGTTGCGCACGCGGGCGCTCAGCCCGCGTCTGCGGCAGCTGTAGAGGTAGTTGCGCACTTGCCGCGCGAACAGCGCGCGGTCGCTCGCCTCGCGGAACCACTCCGAGCGAAAGGGGTGTCCGTACTGCGCGAGATACGAGAGGCAAGCGGACTCGCTGACCATCTTTCCGCCCGAGAGCGGGTCGACGATCACGCGCTCGCTCGCGTGACGCAGACGCAGGAGCACGTGGCCGGGGAACGGCAGGATGCCCGCCTCGATGCCGGCCCGCCGCGCGACGAGGACGTAGATCGAGCACAGCGTGAGGGGCAAGCCCGACTTCACCTCGAGCGCGCGCGGCAGCTGGATGTGGTCGGGGTGGTGCGTGTCGGTGCCCACGCCCTGGAAGCCGAGGTCGCGGGCGAGCACCTCCACGAGCGCCAGCGCCCGTCCGAGGCCGGCCGGGCGGCCGTGCGTCCGGCGGCGCACGAGGTCGCCGAGCCCGTCGAGCACGCGCCGGGCCGGGCGCAGATCGCGGTCGGGGCTGTGGTAGCGCGCCAGCAAGAGGAGCGCCGTCTCGAGGTCGAGGTCCGGGCGTGCGGCGTACTTGAGCAGCCGTCGCAGGGCGCGCTCGCGCGCCGTCTCGAGCAGGAGCTGGCGCGCCCGGGCGCGGACCTCGGCGTCGCAGCTCTTCGCGGCGCGCTCGAGGGCCGCGCGTGCGCGCCGCCCCAGGCGCGCGAGCTCCGCGCGCGCCGCCCGGCGCACCGTCAGCGAATCGTCGCCCTGGAGCTCGAGGAGCAGCTCGACCCGGGCGCGCATCGACGGCGCGCGCGCGCGCCGATCCGCCCGCGCCGCCACGAGACGACGGGGCTCGTGATCGCGCTCGGTCTC